>JAAUYG010033675.1_pt1 | contig 38939 bp, 33 predicted proteins | sample 7278091 | NCBI WGS metagenome assembly JAAUYG01 (sample SAMN14350201, study PRJNA611818) | marine sediment metagenome | isolation source: surface marine sediment (0.6m) | place: French Polynesia: Moorea | collected 2018-08 | reverse complement strand
TCATCCCCCTGATATCCGCGATGGATGATGTAAAAAGGGGTTAAGTTGCCAGTGGTTACCTATCAATTGCCTACTCATCCAAATTGCAAGACAAATGCCGGGCAGTGATTATTATAAATTATAAAGATTTTAAGTTGCTTATCCTGAATATGGATGCTTGCTTCCCAATAAGATAGCGATTGCCGTTGTATCTAAAAGCGATGAAGGCCGTGCTTGAAAAACTTCGGCTTTGTCGCTGTCAAATTTTATCGCTCGATTACTAAGTAAACATCAGGATCATATTTTGTCCTGAAGGAGGTTTAGATGAAACCGATACCGATTTTCTCAACCCTCGCGTTATTACTTTTCATGGCCAGCGCACTGGCGCCCGATGCCGGCGCCCGCAACAACACGTGTACGATCAAAGCGATCAAGGACGTGAATCTCCAGGCGCACTACTCGGATGGCGGCCGGAAATCGCCGAGCATCCGAAATAAAAGCGACGTGATCTGGAGCGGAAACATGCGCCGCGGGGAGGTCCAGTCCTTTAATACCCGCAACGGCTGGATTCATCTGGCTTATCAGGATTTGACCGATCGAGACCCGCGAAGCGAAAACAACGATACGATCTGCAAGAACGGAAGGACAATACTCGTACCGCGGTGACGAATCACGATGATGCACCGTCACCGGTAGGATGATTATCGTCCTATGGAAAAAACTGAGGAGATTCAATCAGGACCAGATACGTCCTATCCTCGCATCCAAAGACAAACAGTAAATATTGCCAAGCAGGCATTATTAGATTAAGGTTTTTGGATACTGGAAAGGGGAGCGTATGAACCGGATCCTGATTGTTATGCTCACTTTGGCCCTTACGGGAATCGCCCTGGCCCTGCCAACCGACATGAGGGCCGAAGAGGACACCACCTGCCAAATTAAGGCGACCAAGCCGGTCTATCTGGAAGCGCACTACTCGCGTGGCAGCCAAAAGGCTCCGTCTATCCGTCGTAAAAGCGGCATCATCTGGAGTGGCAATCTCAACCGAGGGGGCGTGGTTTCGATTACCGCCACCAGCGGATGGGTCCACCTGACATTCATGGATTTAACCCAGGATGATCCCCGCACCGAGAATGACGACACGATATGTCAGAATAATACCATTCTCGTACCCCGATAGTCGGTCGATCAATCACTTACCAGAAGGTGCAGGCGCGACCGCGGCGAGTGAAATACAAAGCGGATTTTGATTGTACACCCCGGGGAACGCTTGCTGAGGATTACGCCGCCGGGGGCAATTCCCCGGATCCGGATGATATTCTCAACGGTTCGCCACCTTCCTGCTCGGCATCGTTTTTCCAGGCAATTTCAAAACCGAATTTATTTTTGTCCTTCTTTTGCTTGGCCTCGATTTCCAGAACAACCACCGAAGGCGGCTCCATATCCAGCGTCTTCCCGCCATGCTCCACGACAATGCGCCCGTCCCGAAAGCCCTTGGCCAACGCCTCCAAATATGAAACGGCCTCGTGAATGTCGACCATGCGTTTGAAGCCAATCGATTTCTCGCCCATTTGCTTTTCTCCTCGAGGTTAAATGAAATCCGCGGCGATATTGCCACCCAAGCGGATGTCGATAAAAAACGCCAACCGATTCCTGCGCATTCCAAGCGATCGGGTCTCAGGAAAGGGAAAGCAGGATCGGTACCAGCATCTTCTCGTCGATATACGGCTGGCTGCGCATGCTCACCAGGCGGCAGCTGATCGTTTGAATACCTCGCCGCGCAAGCGCGTCTTGATCCAATGCCCCTGAGTAGTTTCCGTTGCGCTCGTCCAGCAGGATGTAGTTGAGCACGTCACCGTCTTTGATATTCGCGGGGTCGTCCCGTTTGAGGGCCTCCAGCAAGACTTCGACCTGATCGCTCAAGCTGTGCCCGAAAAGTTCAGGGTCGTTGCCTGTGCTGGGGATGAAAACCTTGGGACGCGGATTGCGCCAGATGGCATCCGATACCCCGCGAATCAGGAGGTTCGACAGGAGGCTGGAGTAAAAACTGCCCATGGGATAGCAGATCAGGTCGGCTGAACCGATCAGGGTTTTCATTTTTTCCCGGATACCCAAGGTGGTCGGCCTGGGTGCCTGGCGTGACGCGCTCAGGTAGACCGATTTGACCCGGCTCTCGATTGGGGGCACCTCCTTGCCGGTGAGCAGGTGCTGGCCGACAATGGTTTCACCGTCCTCCATCTCCGCGACGAGATGCAGGTCGGCATTGGCGACCGGACGCACCGTGCCGCGCACGTTGACCAGCTTGGAGAAAATAAATATGGCCGGGTCAAAATGCCGCCGGTTGCTAAGATAGCTGGCGGTCAGGATGAGATTGCCGATGCTCGCCCCCCGCAGGTCAAAACTCCTGAGCCGTTCATTACTGCCGAGCATGTCGACGAAGGACTGCAGGTAGTTGCGCACGATCTTGCGCATGGGGTCAGGAACCCGTTGGATCAGAGGATGTTCTCCCCGGGCCATTTCCAGCAGTTCGTCGGCCAGCGCCTCCGGGCCGGCCCCATGAGGGAGACGGTAGGCGAACAGTCGAAAAATCTCGGGGTTGCCACGAAGGCCGCGATCGGCCAGCGCCATCAAGCGGTTGCGTATATCGCCGATGGCCGGCATTTGAAACGCATTGCGCAGGACGGCCGAGCTGCCGCCCGAATCCACCGGTGTGATGATGTGGATCGAGTTATGGGTGAAATAGACCAGTTCTTCACTGGTCTTGCGCAGGGCGCTGCCGCCGCTGAAGAACAGGATCCGCGGCCCCAGATCCGGGTTGCGTCGCAGCAGCTCCATCCGGCGGGGATCGGGAAGGTCGATGGTGTGGGTGATCTCGATCTGCATGCGGGTAACCGGCTCAGGCCGCCGAGGGGTCGGGACGGACAAATCGCAGGCAGGCCTGGGCCGCAGCCGCGAAGTTGGTTCCACCGCTGACCTCGAAAACGCTGCAGCGCGAAAGAAAGTCGATATAGGCATCCTCGACCGGAGCGGGCATGGCACACTGCTCCGGCGGCACAAAAAAGAGGCCCACGTTTTTGATGAACGCCGGCAGCAAGTCCCGTCGCTCGGCCAGATCCACCGGCGACACTTCGGTCGGTCCGCCATTGCGCCGCCAGTTCAATAGAACAAGCGCTTGCATCGGCGCCCGCAGCACAAAGCGGTCCGGACCATAGCAGTCATCGATCAATGCGTCGTACTTGTGCTCCAGCTCCCAGAGTTCGTTTTCGGGCAGGGACGCAAAACGCGTCTGCTCCTCAGCGCTCATGACCGTGCGCAGTTTCGGGTTGTTGAGCGCTGTTCCCGGATTGATGCGCGGCATCTTCGCAACACCGTGCATCACCAGTCCGTTTTTACCCTTTTCGATCATCAAGCGATCGTTGGAGATAAAAGTAGCCCCCTCGTTCATGAGGTGCAGGGCCAGGGTGGATTTGCCCGCGCCTGAAAACCCTGCCAGCGCCAGGCCCTGGCCGTTGAGAACCACACCGGCGGCATGCCCCAGAAGGCTGCCCTGGCATAAGATCCACTCGATGTAGCGGTTATTGATGAAATTGACGACCTGGTTGAGATTGTCGAGACAGGGGCCTACAGCGACATTATCGCCCCCGCCGATAACGAACAGCATCCCGGTCAGGCATTTGCGGACAATCCGCCCATCGGCCAACTCATAGAATTCCTCTTTGATTTTGGTCTTGCCGGGATCCGGTTCTTTGACCGTGAAATCAACCGGCAGCCGATACTCCGGCGCCTCGTGGATGCTGACCTCGATATCGGCAACCCCGGCTTCGGCCACAAAAGGCTTAAAATATTCACGCAGGGCGTCGACGATCGATTCGCGGTCGGTGTGGACCGCCAGCAAACATCTTCCGAGCTGCAGGTAAAACGTTGATGTTGCCGGCAGGGCCTCCCTGATTTGGGCAACCAGCGCCTGACGGCTTTCAGGCAGCGGATTCATGTCCGATCCTTTCCAGTACGAATTCTACGTAACGCCGGGCGGCATCGATGCCGCTGGCCGTCTCGATGCCACGAAAGCCACCGAAGGCCGAAACCTCGAAAACGATCGGACCGCCGGGAGTCTCGGCCACGTCCACACAGGTAAAATCCAGGTCGAACGGCGCCTGGGCTTTATGGGCCAGGGTGATCAATTCCTCGGGCGGCTCAAACGCCTCGTAATGCCCCCCGGAACGGGTGGTGGTGTTCCAGGCGCCCTCCCCTTTCACCCGCGCGTAGGTCGTCAAATACTGGCCGCCCAGAAACGCAATCCCCAGATCCTTGCCCCGCAGATCCATCTTCCTCTGGATGTACATGATCGGGTTTTCGTTGTGGTAGGCCTCGATCGTCTGACGGGCGCCGGGCCCGTCGGACAAAAGCAGCATGCCCTTGGCCTTGGTGGAATAGAGCGGCTTGAACACCGCCTCGCCGTATTGGGCCACCGACGCGACGGCCGCATCCACGTCTTCGGTGACCGTCGTCGGTGGCATGGGGATGCCGGCCAGCTGAAGGGTGACCGTGCAACTCAGGCGATCCAGCACGCGCATGATATTGTAAGGCGAAGAAAAAATGGGCAGCCCGCGGGCGTGCAAAAAACGCAACATTTCGAGGCGGTCCAGCAGATCGGGCGAATACCAGGCCCCGATTTTTTTGATGATCAGACCATCCAGGGCGCTGACATCGGTGCCCTCGAACCAGGCCCGCCCTTCGGAAAGGTCCAGCGCCAGGCGTGACATGTCGATCAACAGCCGATATCCGGTCATCGCGGCCACCGTATCGGCCAGTTTTTCCGACGACCAGCCGCCGGGCGTGCCGACCACGCCAAGTTTGATGTTCATTGGGAGCCTTTTACTTGCAGTATCCGTTTGGGTTTTAGAGGGCGCCGTCAGGCCCTTTCAGAAATCGGGTGAATGGCGGTGTCCTCAGTAGTAGAGCACTTGGCGTTCCAGCCGAAAGGCGGACGCCGCCTCCGAATGCGTCAGTACTTTTTCCATCAGGTAGTGCGCGCGCGTGAACATGTCGCGGGCAAAGTCCTGGTTGAGCTCGAAACGGGTGGACGTGTAAAACGACCGGGCCAACGCCAGCGCCATACGCAGCTCGAAATCGGCATCGCCGTGGTTGCGGGCGAAATCGGCGCTGAACGCGAAAAAACGCTTGATGACATCGTTGAGACGTTGGCGCAGGGATGGTTCGAAAACCGGCATTCTGAAATTGGAGACCAGAAAGACGGAGACATCCTGGATGTAGTCGGCTTGACGCGAGCGGTGGAAGTCGATGTAGTTGATCCGCCCGCTATCGGGGTTGAAAATCACATTGTTGGCGTTGAAATCGCCGTGAATCTGGATGCCGAAGGGGGCGGGATGCGCCTGTTCGATCGCCGCACAACGATCGATGAGGTCTTCGGACGATCGAATCTCCAACTGGTCGATGGCCTTCCAGGATCGCATGAACCCGGGATGCACCCGCCGGACCGTACCCAGACGGGCCTTGAGCTGCCCCATGTAGTCCGTCGGGGTCGCCTGCTCGCGCCGGGTGCGCTGCCAGACTTCTCCCAGGGTCTTCTCCAGCGCCGCCATGGCCGCCTGCAGCGTCCTGTGGTCGTTGCCCAGGATGATCGAATCCAGTGTGCGACCCTCGAAGAACTCGACCAGCAGCGTGGCCTTGTCGGTGTTCTCCCGATAGGCCATGATACGCGGGGCCAGTCCCGGCATGATTTTTTCCCAGAGTTCGATATTTTCTTTTTCCTTACGGATCTTGGCCCTGACCCCTTCTTTGTAGAGCCCTTGTGCCGCTGCCAGCGCCCCCTCCGCCATGTCCACCCGTCCGATCCGGCAGCCCGACCGTGAGCCCCAGATGGATTTGAATTCCGCCCCGGTGAGGGTTTCTTCCAGGCCGGGACTGGCCAGCACCTCTTTGAGGGCGTCAAATTGCTCGATCTTGATGCGCTCCCCGGTGGCGGCAAAAATCAACGCTTCGCCGATATTCAAGAGGGAGTCACCGATGCGCTCCAGATAGCGAAAAATAAAGAGCGTCGTGATCAGGTCTTCGACGAAATGGCCGGTGCGCAGACGGGCCATGATCCAGTCGAAATTCTCTTTGTAGAGTTTGTCCAGTTGCTGTTCCGACCGGCAAATTCTGAGGGCCTGGGGCAGATTCTGCTTTTTCAGGGCCGGCAGGACCTGCTCGATACTGGACTGGATCAGGGTGAACATCTCCTGGAAATTGGATTGGTGCAAATGATTGAAATCGATCAGATACTCGGTCTGGCGCGCGATGTTGACACAGTAGTCGGCGATGCGCTCCAGATTGACGGCGATGGCGTGGGACGCCCGGATGGTCCGGATGTCGTCCGATCCTTTACCGGCATCGCCGTGCAGACGGGAGAAACATTCGTTTTCGATGATCGCCTTGAGGTTGTCGACGTAGTCGTCTTTGGCGGAGACTTTCTCCAGCAGGTCGGGGTCGGCGTCGTTGAGCAGCCGGAAGGTCAGCGTTAGCTGGTTTTCGACCTCCAGCACCAGGAATTTGAGATTCTCTTCGAGGGACTCAAAAGTGATCATGGCTCAGGGTCCAATTTCCAAAGGCTGCTTGGCGGCCTTGATCTTGCCTTCCTTCCAAGAAATCTTGATGCTTAATTTGGTCTTGTCTTCTTTCTTCTTGGCACTCACCGAAAATTTGAGCAGATTTTTGGGCTGAAGTTCAATGGTGTCGTCACCCGAACTGAGAAAAATCTGCTCCTTGGCAAACCCCTGGGTGAGCGACTCCAGAAACTTCTGGATGGTCTCCAGGTCCTGGTAGGATTCGTATTCAAAACTGCCGTATTCCGCCATGGTCGAATATTCCTATGCTGCAGGTTACTGCCCCAAACGCGCTTCATACTCCTGAATGACATTGCGTCGATTGGCACCGGCGCGGATGAGCGCTTTGCGGATGCTAAAATCGTCCCAGGCCGGCTGGTAGCCGATTTCGCGGGCGGCTTTTTCCTGGTCCTGAACCTCAGGGGCGCGGGTTTTCTCCGCCATATGGGTATCGTCCCCCATGAAAATTAAAAGATTGCGTTTGGACAGGCCGCCGCAGCGGTTTTTCTGATTGATGACCGCGATCAAAAACTCCGTGTATTTGCGCGACTGCGGGTTCCAGACTTCAATCCCGTCGACATCGTAGTCCGCCAGAAGGATCGGCCAGAATTGTTCGGGGTGCGGTATGACGATACCCGCCCCCAGCGCGCGTGCCTCCTCGATCACCTCCGACGTCCGGTAGAAATAATGCAGGGGGAACTCGGCCTTGACCCGTGTTTTGACCGCTTTGAGAAATGTCTGCACACGATCGATCAGGGTGTCGCCGTGCTGCTCCCGCAACCCGTCGAAAAAATTGCGGAGAATCTTGTTTTTGATCATCTCGGGCGGCAAATCCCCCCCCTTGGCCTCCAGCAGACGGCCGATCTTTTTGACGTAAACCCGGGTGAAATCGATCAGGGCCTCATTGGCCCCGGTTTCCCGGGCCGCCGATGCGATGCGCGCCTCCACCGGTTTGGTCAGGGTGTGCATGAATTCAAACAACTGGGACGATCGGTATTTGAAGGTATGGGCCAGGATGGACTTGAGCAAATCCGCATCTTCGATGCGTGAACGGACAAAATGCAGCAGGAGTTGGACCTTCTGGTTGAATCCGCGCGAATAGCAGTCGATCTCGACACCCGCATAATCACCGCAGGCGGTGAGCACATTGTGCTGGGTCGGGATGATCAGGGATCGGCGCTTGTCCGGGTACATGGCCTCTATCCGGCGAGCGATCAACGGCATGGGAACATATTCCGGATGCCAGTGAATAGCCAGGACACTCTCCTGCCGATGGACGACCCGCTCGGGGACCGCCACGCGCTGCTGCTGATCTTCGGAGAGCCGGGTGGCGGTGATGGCATCGAAAAGGGCTTCGTCTGCCGCGGTGACGTCCTCGGGAATTTTGTCCGGAATGACCGAAAACCATTCGGTCCTTTTCTGGGGTTGGCTTGATTTCATATCTCGATTATCCCGATCGATTCGCAAATCCGGCCAGAGGTGCATCGTCTATGGCTGCACCTATCAAAGCCGTCATATTCATCTCGCGATGTTAGTTACGTGTTAGGATCGGTCGATTAATTGGTTCGCCCGATCCTTGCCAAATCCAGGCAAGGAACTAATCTATCCTATTGGATCGGATGCCTAAGGATGTTTATTACGCACTGTGCTCACCGCCGTAAACCCCCGGCAGCGCCTAATCATAATCTAACCAACGGTCAGCAAATTGGCTTCAGCCCATCGAGGTACCCCGATCATCACGAAATGACCGCGCAAGAAAGGAAGCCACCATGAAGGCCTCGGAACGTAAGTTCAAACAGGATGTACCGTTTGAAGAAATACCTGCCTGCCTGCGCCGGCTGGCGGATGCTTTAGAAAAGAAAGACAACAATCTGCCACCGGAATTGTCCGATCTTCCCGAACCGATCGGCAGGCTGGAGCTCAAAGGCAAAGCCGCCGGCGGCGGGTGGACACTGAAAATAAAAATCAAGGCCGATCCCCCCGCCGAGCCAACAGCGCCCGAAGCCGGGGCGGACGAGCCGTCGTCGGGCCCAGCCCCGGTTAAGCCGTCAATCAAATATAAACCGCTGAAGAAGCGAATGAAATCGTCTTTTAAGGAAATCGGTGAAGCGCTGGAACAGCAAAAGCTTCCGGAACCTGAAATTCTGAATGGTTTCCTCTCCGACTCCGAACGGATGATGGCCTTTGCGGGCAAAAAATACGGCGAACCCGACTATCCGGCCTACCGGGAAGCCTGCCGCCAACTGGCCGATGCCTATGAGGCCCGAAACTGGACAGCCTTCAAGGATGGCTACGCCCGGCTGGAGCAGCTGAAAAAAGACTGTCACAAAGCCTACAAATAAACCCGCAGCGCCATCTGCAGATGCTGATTGCCGGGACCGCTGCAGTATCGACCGGATATGGTGATGGCCACGGATAATCTCAACGTCGGCGTGCGATCGCCATGACAGTGGACACGCGCAATATTCTGGCCAAAACGATTCAGCGCCTGCTGCGCCGGCGCTCATATTCCCATCTGCGCAAGATCGTCCGTCGCGCCCACCCGGTCGACCTGGCCCGCTCCTTCTCGGTCCTGAGCCTGAACGAACAGCTGCAACTCTATGACCTGATCGATGATCCCGCCGGACGCGGCGTCCTCCTCGCCAAACTGGATATCGACGACCTGCACCCCTTTGCGGCCGCCATCCCGATAGGGGATCTTGTCGTGGCCAGCGAACACCTCGCCGCCGACGACCTGGCGGATCTCGTGGAAAACCTGCCGCCCGAGATCGGCCGCCAGGTCCTGGAAGGGTTGCAGCGTGAATACTCCGAGGGGGTGGGGGATCTTCTGCAATACGACCGCAAAACGGCCGGCGGCATCATGGCCACGGAATTTTTCGCCCTGGCGGAAACCACCACGGTTCGCGAGGCGATCGCCCGGATTCAAAAAGAGCACCGCAACGTTGAAACGGCCTTCTATCTCTATGTCGTCGGAGCAGACCAGCGGCTCAGCGGGGTGTGTTCCTTGCGAGCCCTTGTCACCGCCAAGCCGGATACGGCATTGAGCGCGTTGATGACACGCGAGACCTTTTCGGTATCCACGGATACCGACCAGGAAGAGGTCGCCCGCGTCGTCAGCCGCTATAACCTGCTGGCCGTGCCGGTGGTGGATGCCGACCAGCGGATGGTTGGCATCGTTACGGTGGATGATGTCATCGACATCATCCGCGACGAAGCCACCGAGGACATCCTGAAAATGGCCGGGGCCGGCGAGGATTTCATCGAAACCAAATCGGTGATGTCCAGCATCCGCATCCGCCTGCCCTGGCTGCTGGCCACCTGCGGCGGCGGCATCGCCGCCACCATGATTATCGGGCATTTCGAATCGACGCTGGAGCAGATGGTCTACCTGGCCGCGTTCATCCCTGTGATCATGGGTATGGGCGGCAACATCGGCACCCAGTCGGCCACCATCGTGGTTCGCGGCCTGGCCACGGAAAGTATCCAGGTCCATCGCCTGGGAAACGTCGTTTTAAAGGAGACCGCTGTGGGGTTCATGCTCGGTTTCGTCTACGGCGTGCTGCTGGGGGTGCTGGCCCAGTTCGGCTATCAGATCTGGCAACTCGGGCTGCTCGTGGCCCTGGCGGTGGTGTTCACCATGACCATGGCCGCCGTGGTGGGGGCTCTTCTGCCCATGACCTTTGCCCGCTTCAACATCGACCCGGCCGTGGCCACCGGGCCGTTCGTGACCACCTCGATCGACATTCTCAGCATTTCGTTCTATTTCTACCTAGCCCGTTGGCTGTTCCGGCTCTGATCGTCATAGCGGACCCCTTGCCAGCAAGGTCAACCAATCCTTCGGTGTCCGGCCCGCAAGGGATGTACGGACTACAAAATCAGTTTGGCGATAACCTCGTTCATAATCTCGGTGGTGCCGCCGCCGATGGACAACAGCCGGCTGTCCCGGTAGAGTCGCTCCACCAGGTACCCGCGCATGAAGCCGTAGCCGCCGAAGATCTGCACGGCGTCATGGGTCACCTGCTGGCTGACGCGGCAGGCGAAATTCTTGGCCATCGCGACCTCCTTGACCTGGTCCTGGCCGGCGTCCATTCGCGCCGCCACCCGGTAAGTGAACTCCCGGCTGATCTCCACCAGGCTGGCCATTTCAACCAGTTTGTGGCGTGTCACCTGAAAACCTGTAAGGGTTGTTCCAAAAGCCCGGCGCTCCCGGGCATAAGCCAGCGCTTCGTCCAGCGCCAGTTGGGCGGTCATGTTGGCCATCACCGCCAAAGCCAGGCGCTCCTTCTGGAAATTCTCCATGATCAGATAGAACCCCTGGTCCTCCGCCCCGATGCGGTTGGCCACGGGCACGCGGCAGTTGTCGAAGAAAAGCTCGGCCGTGTCCGACGCCCACCAGCCCATCTTATTCAAGGGCCTTGAAACGGCGAACCCGGGAAAATCCTTCTCGATCACCAGGAGGCTGATCCCGTGAGCCCCTTCGCCCCCGGTGCGCACCGCGCAAGCCACCAGATCCGCCCGGCAGCCGCTGGTGATAAAGGTTTTGCCGCCGTTGACCACGTAGACGTCGCCTTGCCGCTCGGCCGTGGTCTGGATCGCAGCCACGTCCGAGCCCCCGCCGGGCTCGGTGACGCCCAGGGCGGCAATCTTCTCACCGGTCAGAACCGGCCGCACGAAACGGGCGTGCTGGTCGGCCGTACCGTGGCGCACGATGGGCGGGATGGTGATGTCCAGCGACCCCAACCCCGCCACCAGCCCGCCCGACCCGCAGCGCATCAGCTCTTCGCTGGCCGCGATCTTGAAGAAGATGTCCCCGGGCGTACCGCCCAACGCCTCGGGGTAGCCGATCCCCAGGATGCCAACCTCTCCGGCCTGGCGGTATAGTTCCTTGGGAAAGCTTCCGGCTTCCTCCCAGTCGTCGACATGGGGGCGTATGGCCTGGTTCACAAACTCCCGCACCGACCGCCGCACCATGTCATGCGCCTTGGAAAAATACGCCTGACACCCGGACGTGGTGTTGAATGACATTGTCATGTCGCCCCCGTTTTTCGTTCAGCAACGATTAAGTGCCGTGGAGATTATCCGGCAATTGTCGGTCGACCATCGGCACGAGATGGCTTTACGAGGCAGCCAAACATTTGCCTACTCCTTGACTAAGCTGTTTGTCGCTCTGGCGGTATGTCCCTTCGCCCCGCGCCGAGCATCGATGCGGCGGGCGGGAAAAGCGCGCGGACTGTTTGAGCGAAGCGAGTTTCCGCGTGCTCCGTCCGCCGTGGCGACGCGCAGGAGAAAGCGGGGCACGGGCGGTTTCTTTTGCTTACTTTTCTTTCACGCGAAAGAAAAGTAAGTATCGAGAAGACTGTTTCCGTAGGATACAACCCAGGAGGCGGTATGATGGAAGTTTTAGCCACCGTTTCCCCTCCTGGTTGGTTCAGGGCAAGGTCAGTTGCGCCCGGGGCTTTTCTTCGAGTTCTCATTGATTTCGATCCGAACGGTGATCGTATCCCGGAAGTGGGTCGGTGCCCTGGGAATCCGTTTCATCTTTTTTTCAGCGCGGCGCGGGCCCCGCCTCATCCATGAGATCCGGGGGTATCCGGATGGTTTTGACCCGCAGGTATTCCCCCAGGGTTTTGGCTTGGGGATCGCTTTTAAGCGAGGCGGCCACACCCTCCCCCAGGATCCCCCGGATGTAAAAATTAACGGCCCCAAGATTGGGCAGTTCATAGCGCTCGATGTCATAAGACGCCGTATCGGGCAGCAGGGTTTTCAGGCGCTCCACGGTGAGATAACGCCGCAGGAAAGCGAAGCCGGCTTCGCTGCGGGCCCAGACCCCCAGGTTGGCGTTGCCGCCCTTGTCGCCCGAACGGGTCCCGAAGAGCCGACCCAAGGGCAGCGCCTTACCGTCACGGTACCCATCGTCTTCGTCCGCTGCCGCCGGCGCCCTCGGCCGGGGAGGCATGTCGGCTCCCGTAAGCGGTTCGATCGCGATCATCTCATCCCCGATCACCACCTGCGGACGTAAACGGTGATTGGCCACCAGGGCCGGCCAGTGCTGGATGGCCGGCGTGCCCTTGGACGGCGGCGCCGTGGCGGTAAACCCGGGAATGCTCACCAGCGCCAGTTCCACGATGGCGGCCGAGAAACGGGCGACCTTGGCTGGATCCGGATCGATCACCCCCAGTCGCAAATAGGCAAACGCCTCGTCGTTGGTGGTAGGCTCCGACCGGTCCGAGCGCACCAACTGGGATTCGAAGACCGCAAACCGATCGCGCCCGCCCAGGCTGGCCGTCACGGTCTCCTCCAGAACGCGGGCCTTGGCGTCGATATCCAGGCCGGTGATCACCAGGGTCATGGCATTGCGATAGCCCCAGAAATTGTTCAGGCAGACCTTGGTGGTGGTCGGCGGCGGCGCGCCGGTAACTTCGGTGACCCGGACCCGGTCGGGGCCGTCCGGAGCCAGGCGGATGGTGTCGAACCGCGCGGTCACATCCGGCGTCAGGTAGTCCGGCCCCTGGATTTCGTAGAGCAATTGGGCGGTGACCGTGCCCACCGACACGAGGCCGCCGGTGCCCGGGTGCTTGGTGATGACGGCGGATCCGTCCGCGTGGATTCCGGCGATCGGGAAGCCCAACTGCCGGTAGGAGGCGACTTCTTCGATAAAGGGGTAATTCCCGCCCGTGGCCTGCCCGCCGCACTCGATGATATGGCCGGCCACGGCGGCGCCGGCCATTCGGTCCCAGTCGTCCCGGTCCCAGCCGAAATGCCAGGCCGCCGGGCCGGTGACCAGAGCCGCGTCGGCCAGGCGGCCGGCCACGACGATATCCGCCCCGCGGGTCAGGGCCTGGGTGACCCCCCAACCCCCGATGTAGGCGTTGGCGGTGATGGGCTGGGCAGCGGCCTCCTTGAGCGTGATCCCCTTGTCCAGGTGGCTGAAGGTCTCGCCCTGCCCCTGGAGTTCGTCCAGACGAGGCAGAAGATCATCGCCTTCGACGTAGGCGATCAAGGGTTTGAGCCCCAGCTTGTCGGCCAGGGCCTGGAGCGCCGCGGCCAGGCCCTTGGGGTTGAGGCCGCCCGCGTTGCTGACCACCCGAATGCCGCGCTCCAGACAGAGTCCCATGACCGCCTCCATCTGCCGCAAAAAGGTGCCGGCATAGCCCCGGGAAGCGTCCTTGAGTTTCTGGCGGAATAGAATCGCCATGGTCAGTTCGGCCAGGTAATCTCCGGTCAGCACGTCGATCGGGCCGCCTGTCACCATCTCCATGGCCGCATCGAAACGGTCGCCCAAAAAGCCGCTGCAGTTGGCGATGATCAGTTTTTCTCGCTTCGGGGCTGTGCCCATGGGTCTTCCCTTCAGCAGTGGGTGGTTTCCAGTTGCGACGGGGACGATTCCAACGACCCCTAAATGGTGTGAGGCCCGCCGCCGCTGTCAACGGCCCTTGAAGTTGGGCGGCCGCTTTTCAATAAAGGCCAGGATGCCTTCGCGCGCATCCTCGGTGGCCGCCACCTCGGCCAGTTGGTCGGACAGGTAGTCCACCGCCTTTTCAAAGGGCATGTCCGCCATGGCGTAAAAGGCCTGCTTGCCGATCTTCATCCCGATGGGGCTCTTGGCGACCAGCTCCCCGAGGAGGCCCGCCACCGCCGTATCCAGCTCGCTTCGTGCGACCACGCGCGTCACCAGCCCCATGCCCAGGGCCTCGGACGCCTTGAGCCGGCTGCCAGTCAGCACCATTTCCATGGCATTCTTGCGCAGCACGTTGCGGTAGATCAACGCCCCGATCATCATCGGGAAAAGCCCCACATTGACTTCCGGGGTTCCGAATCTGGCCTCTTCCGAGGCGATGACGATATCGCAGGCCAGCATAATCCCCATGCCTCCGGCCAGACAGTAGCCGTTGACCCGCGCCACCGTAGGCTTGGAATATCCGGCCAGGCGCTTGAGTAATGCGGCATAGCGTTTGAAAACGGCCTGGCTGTCCGCATCCATCCCGCCGCCCAGGTCGGCCCCGGCGCAGAAAGCCCGGTCGCCGGCCCCGGTCAGTCCGACGACGCGCACCGACGGATCGGCCTCGGCCGCATCCAGGGCCTTGTGAAACAATTCAAGCGCCTCCGGATTGATGGCATTGCGCTGGGCTTCGCGGTTGAAGGTGATCCAGCCGACCTGATCTTCGACCCCGTAAATCAACGGCAATATTTCCGTCATGCGCCACCTGCCTTGAAATGGTCAATGCCCGACCGATAATTTGATGCCTCCCTCGAATTGGAAATCTTTGGAGAACACTTGGAGAGGTATCTCAATCAGACATTTGGTTTTAGGACATATTCCCATTGTTCCGCGCCGAGCATCGGCGATGCGGACGGAATAAGCGCGTCGGCCTGTTTGAGCGAAGCGAGTTCCGACGCGCGCCGTCCGGGTCGCCGACGCGCAGGAGCGAGCGGGACACGGGCGTTTTCTTTTGGTTACTTTTCTTTTCACGTGAAAGAAAAGTAACGAACAAAGAAGGCTTGGCTGTAAAAAGCGATAAGCGCAATCCGCCTGTATTGGCGAATTAAGATCGATTGGGAATGCCGGCCCTAATGACGAGAGCCGAAGCGTAACGCCACTATTTATCAGCCTTAGGTGGATCGAGCGCTTCATTGTAAGATCTTTTTTTAGGCAAAAAGCGAACCTAATCTTAGCCGGTTTCGTAAAGAGTTCGATAGCAAGGCTTGCGAGGGCCGAGAAGTGAGGCGTACTTAAGTACGCCGCAATGACGAGGACCGAAGCGTAACGCCGCTATCGGGCTTTTTCCGGAACCTTCTCGAGATCGACGAGGATGTCCCCCGGCCTGACCTTATCCCCCGCCGCCACGTTGATCCGCCCGACCCGGCCCTCAAAGGGCGCCGTCAGGGTCGTCTCCATCTTCATGGCCGAAACCACCACCAGGCTGTCGCCCCGGGTGACATGCTGCCCCTCTTCGACAAGCACCTTCACCACCACCGATGGCATGGGAGGTGTGACCTCGCGAGGGCGTTCGTCGCCCCCGCCGCCCGCGGCCGCCGCCAGATCCCGAAGATCCGCATCGCACACCTGATAGACGACACCGTCGATCAGGATTTCCCTGGCGCCGCCCTGGCCGGTGACAAAGGCGTCGACCCGCACCCCGTCCACCACGAGGGCCAGACGGCGCTCGTCGATACGGTGGAAGGCCACCTGGTGCTCGCGGTCGTCTGTGGCCACAGCCATGCGGTGGTCCTCGTGGGCGGTAACCTTGAAAACCATGGTCTGACCGTTGACCTCCAGGTTGTACTTCATGGCTTTAACTCCTGTTCCCTTGACGGTCTCGCCAAACGTCCGATAGCGACGTTAGGGTTCATTCCCCGGAAGGCGCAAGCCGTATCTCGAACTTTTTACAAAACCGTCCCAAAGCAAACTTTTTACAACTTTATCTTTTCTTCCACGCGGAAGAAAATGAACAAATCGGCAAACACATGACGATCATTAGAATTGACCGTAACGTTCCGGCTCCTCCAACCGTAGCGGAGGGTTTCGATCTAAATCACGGCCGCCAGGCCCCCAAGGTCTGCCAGGGCGTGCCCCCCCCCGCGGGCTCAGTGGACTGGCGGTCCACCCGGCCGACGCCACCGGCGAGGTCGTCGGCGATGTAGGCCAGGGCCGCCATTTCGGGAGCATGGTCCGCGGGGGACCACCCCGCCATGTGCCGGGGAATGAAGTCAGTGAAGGTCGCGCCGGCACGAAAGGCTTCGTGGTCCAGGACATCGCGAAGATAGGCGATGGGGGTCTTGACCCCCAGGATCACATACGCGGTCAATGCCCGGCGCATGCGGGCGATGGCCGCCGCCCGGTCTTCGGCCTGGACGATGAGCTTGGCCAGAATCGGATCGTATTCCATCGGCACCTGCCCCCCGGCATAAATTCCAGAATCGACCCGGATCCCCGGGCCCTCGGGGGTTCTTAGATAGTCGATCGGCCCGGGAGCGGGAAGAAAATCGTTATGGGGGTCCTCGGCGTAGATCCGGCACTCGATGGCGTGGCCCCGCCCGGCGATGTCGGCCTGGGCATAGGCCAGCGGCAGCCCGGCGGCAATCCTGATCTGCTCGCGCACCATGTCGATGCCGGTCACCATTTCCGTGATCGGATGTTCGACCTGCAGGCGGGTGTTGACCTCCAGGAAGTAAAAGCGCCCATCCGGATCCAGCAGGAATTCAACCGTGCCCGCATTGACATAGCCGGCGGCCCGGGCGGCCCGCACGGCGGCTGCGCCCATTTCCGCCCGCAGGGTCAGAGTGAGCGCCGTCGAGGGCGTCTCCTCGATGATTTTCTGGTGGCGCCGCTGGATGGAGCACTCCCGCTCGAGCAGGTGGATGCATTCCCCATGTGTATCGGCCATGATCTGGAACTCGACGTGCCGGGCCCGGGCAAGGTATTTTTCGATATAGATGGCACCACTGCCAAACGCGGCGGCCGCCTCCCGGCCGGCGGCCTCGGCCGCTTCACCCAGCGCTTCGGGGGAAGCCACCACGCGCATGCCCTTGCCCCCCCCGCCGGCGGCGGCTTTGATCAGTACCGGGTAGCCGATGCGCGCCGCTTCGTCCGCCAGCTGGCGGGGATCGGTTGCCGCGTGCTGCAGACCGGGAATGACCGGCACACCGCTGTCGATCATCATTTGCCGGGCCACGGTCTTGTCACCCAGATCGCGGATGGCGGCGGCCGGCGGCCCGATGAAGGTCACGTCTTCGTCTTCACAGCGCGCGGCGAAGACATGGTTTTCGGCCAGGAAACCGTAGCCGGGATGGATGGCCTCGGCTTGCGTTTCGCGGGCGGCGGCCATGATCCGATCCTGATTGAGATAACTGGCGGCGGGCTCATCCGCTCCCAGCGGGACCGCCCGGTCAGCCGCAAGGACATGGGCGGCGGTCGCGTCGACGGTAGAGTACACGGCCACGGTTTCGATCCCCATTTCCCGGCAGGTCGCCATGATCCGGCAGGCAATTTCGCCTCGATTGGCAATCAGAATGCGTTTGAACATGGGCTCAGCTTTCCTCTGCAGGGGATTTCGATCGAAGGGGCCCGGTCCCAAACCAGGTTGCCCTCATTGCACTTACATCCGGAAAATCCCGAATCCGGCAACGTCATCCCGGATAGGGGCGTTCAGGGCGGCTGAAATCGAGAGTCCCAGAAAGTTGCGGGTCTGGGCCGGGTCGATGATCCCGTCGTCCCAGAGATTGGCGGTGCTGTAGTAGGCGTTGCTCTCCTTGCGGGCCGCCTCCACAATGGGTCCCTTGATGGCTTCGACCGCTTCGGCTCCCATGGGCGGGCTGCCGGCGCGGGCCAGTTGGTCGTTCTTGACCGTCACCAGGACGTCGGCGGCCTGCTCGCCGCCCATGACGCCGATTTCGGCGTTGGGCCAGGTCCACAGGAAGCGCGGGCTGTAAGCCCGGCCGCACATGCCGTAGTTGCCCGCGCCGAAGGAGGCGCCGGTCATGACCGTAAACTTGGGCACGCTGGCCGTGGCCACGGCGTTGACCATCTTGTGGCCGTCCTTGGTGATGCCGCGCCGCTCGTACGCGCGCCCGATGATGTAGCCGTTGATGTTCTGCAGAAAAACCAGCGGGATGCGCCGCCGGTCGCAGATCTGGATGAACTGGGTGGCCTTGAGTGCGCTCTCGGAAAACAGGATGCCATTGTTGCCGAGAATGCCTACGGGGTAGCCGTGGATGTGGGCGAAGCCGCACACAAGGGTCGTCCCGTAGAGGGCTTTGAACTCGGTGAATTCGCTGGCGTCGACAACACGGGCGATAATTTCCCGGACGTCGTAAGCCGTTTTGAGGTCGCGGCTGACAACACCGTAGATCTCCTGCGGGTCGTAAACCGGTGGCACCGGGTCACGCATGCTCAGGCGGGTTTTTTCGGCGGCCGGCAGGTTGCGCACCAGTTCGCGCACGATGGCAATGGCATGGGCGTCGTTGTCGGCGTAATAGTCCGACACACCCGACTCCCGGCAGTGCACGTCAGCCCCGCCCAGTTCATCTGCCGTGACTTCCTCGCCGGTGGCCGCCAGGACCAGCGGCGGACCGCCCAGGAAGATGGCGCCCGTGCCCCGCACGTGGACGACTTCGTCGGACATGGCCGGGATATAGGCCCCGCCGGCCGTGCACAGGCCCATGACGGCCGCGATCTGGGGGATGCCCATCTTGGACATCATGGCCTGGTTGTAGAAGATGCGTCCGCCGTCGTCCTCGTCCGGGAAGATTTCGCTCTGCATGGGCAGGAAAGCGCCCCCCGAGTCGATCAGGTAGATGGTGGGCAGGCGGTTCTCCATGGCGATCTTCTGGGCCCGCAGGGACTTCTTGACCCCCAGGGGATAGATGGTGCCGCCCTTGATCATGGGGTCGTTGGCGTTCACGATGACCTCACGGCCCTCCACCACGCCGATGCCGATCACGCTGCCGGCGCCGTGCACCTTGCCGTCGTACAGGTCCTTGGCCGCCAGGGCCCCGATCTCCAGGAACGGCGTGTTGCGGTCGAGCAGCCGGTCCAGCCGCTCGCGCACCGGCAGTTTACCCACCTCGGCCACGCGCTGCCGGGCCTTGTCGGAGCGCTCCTCCCGGGCCTGCTTCAGGGCGGCCCGCAGGTCCGCGACCTTCGCCGCCATGGTCTCGAAATTCTTGCGGTAATCCTCCGAACCGATATCGATGCGGGACTCAATCACGCCCATGGGATAGGTTCTCCTCGTCGGCAGGGTCCGCCTGCAGCAGGTTGCGGATACCGCCCGCGATGAAGTCGACGGCGTCATCGCCGACCGCAGAGAGATCGCCGCAGCGATCCTGCCAGATCAGGTAATGGTAGGCCAGGCGTTCGAACATCCCCAGGATGCTGGCCGCCATGACGTCGATGGCCAGATCGCTGCGGAAGGCGCCCAGATTGGCCTCCACGCTGGTGAGCGCGGCCTTGAGATCGTCGATCAGCTTGGCGAAAATCCGCTTGCGGTGCGCTTCGACCACCGCGCTCTGGCCGGCCGACTCCCGAAAGATCAGGGCGATTTTTTCCGGATTCCGCGGGCAGAACTCTTCGAAGAAAACCTTGCCCGCGTTGCGGAACCCCTCCAGGGTCCCGTCCGCATGACGAAAGGCGTCCCCTAAAAGGCTGCGCAGCTCGTAGCCCGTGCGATCCAGGAGCTGGACCAGCAGATCTTCCTTGTTCTTGAAGTAAAAGTAAACGGTCCCCACCGAAACCTCGGCCTCGTCGGCAATGCGCTCCATCCCGGTGCGGTGATAGCCTTCTTCCGCAAACAGGGACCCGGCCGCCCCGAGAATCGTCTCCAGGCGATGTTCCCGCTCCCGCAGGCGCCGTCGGGCGCTGCGGGTCAGCGGGGCCTCAGGCTTGCCCTTCGGCGACCGTCGTTTTCTGGCTTGATTAACGCTCATGCGTGTAATCCCGTCTTGGACCGACTTTGCCATACCGATGCACCGTCCCCCCAGGACTCATTAACGAATTTAATGTTCGGTTTTAAGTTCCCTTTGCCCCGCGCCGAGCATCGGCGGCAGATTCGGATGAAAGCGTGTCGGCTTGTTTGAGCGAAGCGAGTTTCCGCAAGACCCGCTCGTACAAACCGGACGATGCGGCAAGCATCATGCTGTCAGGCAAGGCGCAACACGAAGTGAGGCGCGCAGCAATCTTAAGATTGTGAGCACCCGAACAAGCCTTGCAACGCCGCATGGCGGCATGAGGCGCCGCCTCATCATCCGGGTTTGGCGACGCGCAGGGTTAAGCGGGGCTTTGGCGCCTTCTTTTGGTTACTTTTCCGACGGTCTCGTAAAAAGTCCGATATCAGCGTTGCGCTTCATCCCTCGTCATTGCGGCGTACCGCAAGTACGCCTCATTTCTCGGAATTCGCAAGCCTTGATCTCGAACCTTTTACGAAACCGTCCGGCAAAAGACTTTCTACAAACGCATCTTTCCTTATGCGTATAAGAAAAGTAACGTCGGAGTGTTACCCTAATTGATCGTCGGGCTCATGACGTCCGCCAATGATGGAAGACATACGCGGCTTTAGTACCCCAGCGCCGCATCGCCGATCTTGACCCGGGCAATCTCGGTCGAGGTCCCCGCGATCTGGGTCAGCTTGACGGCACGGTAGGCTGCCGCGGCCTGGCTGCCCGCGTGGCCGCCCTCTTTTCCCAGGATGCGCAGGGCGTGTCCGGCCACCTCCTCGGCCGCCTCGGTGGCGAAGACCTTGGCGCACCAGTTCAGTGACCGGGCGGCCTTGGGATCGACCGCCGCGGTCCACACGGTCCGGTAGGCCAGGAGCTGAGCCGTCTGGTAAAGGGTCAGCATCTCGGCGAGTTTAAACCCGACTTCCTGAAAGGCAATGATCGGCTTCCCACCGGTGCGATGGGACTTGGCGTAATCCCGCGCGGTTTCATAAGTCGACCGCATCAGCCCCAGGGCCTGGGCGGTTAGGATTTCATTCTCCCACAGGCGCAGACGGTCCAGGAGATCGACGTCCGCGGGCAATTGGATCACCGACGCGGCGTCTAGGCGCGTGTCTTCAAGCTGAAGGTCTGCAAGCCAGAGCGCGTCGTGCCCCATGGTCGGGGTCCGTGCCCCAACGCGCAGGCCCTCGGCCTTGCCCGACACCAGAAAGAGGGCCGGGCGTTTTTCGAGCAATCCGACCACCCCGATGACATCGGCCAGGGGCGCATTGATCACGAAGGATTTCTTCCCGCCCAGGCGAAAGTCATCGCCCTCGCGCCGGGCCGCCGTCTTCAGCGGATCGTTGTCGATATTCAGGCCGGTCTCGGAAAGTGCCAGCGCTCCCAGCCGACGCCCCGCCACCAGGGGGTGCAGCCACTGGGTCTGCTGCCCTTCGTCACCCCAGGCCGCAACGGCCCGACCCAGCATCCGGGTGCTCACGGCCGCCATCAGCATGGCGCTGCGGGCACCGGCCGCCAGAGTCTCTGTGGCGGCCAGTGAGACGACGGCCTTGTCGGCATCCGCCGGACGGACGCCCAGCGCCAGATAGTCCGCCGCGGCCAGGCGTTCCAATACGCCAAGGGCGCCAGCCCGGGCTTCGAGGATATCGTCCGCGGCCAACTGGTCTTCACCAGGCAGGTCGGCGGCCAGGACGGCCAGCTTGTCGAGCAGGGTCTGATCCTCGGGAGTGAAATCAAAATTCATCTTGGCTTACCATGTTCATGAGCTTCTTGCAGTCGCGATGCCGATGCTAAATCAGGCGTGAAATGATCATCTTCTGGATCTCGGAGGTGCCGCCGCCGATCGGTGCCAGGCGCGTGTCCCGGAAGATACGCTCGACATCGAATTCATGCGTGTAGCCATACCCCCCATGCAAGGTCACGGCGTCGTTGGTGACCGGCAGACTCCAGTCGCCGATAAACAGTTTGGCCACCGCCGCCTCCAGGTGGTTCAGGGGTCGTCCCTGGTCCTTGCACCAGGCAATCCGGTAGACCAGGGCGCGCGCGGCCTCGCCGAAAATACGGATGTCGGCCAGCTTGTGCTTGATGGCCTGGAAATGACCGATCGGGCGGCCGAACTGCCGCCGGCCCCGGGCGTAAGCCGCACATTTTTTGAGCAGGTAGGTGATCGAGCCCACGAAAGGGGCCAGAAGCGCGCTGCGGTCCCATTCCACCGTCTGCATGGCCATGAGAAAACCCTCGCCCTCGCTTCCCAGGCGGTTGGCGGTGGGGATGGCGCAGTCCTTGAAAACCAGCTCCGAGGTCTTGGAAGTGCGCACCCCCATCTTGATCAGCGGGCGCCCGGCCGTGAACCCGGGGGTGTCCTTTTCGACGATGAAAGCCGAAATGCCCGCATGCTGCTGGTCGGGGTCGGTCTTGGCGTAAACCACCGCCACGTCGGCGATCGGGCCGTTGGTGATCCACATCTTGGTGCCGTTGAGGATGTATCGGTCGCCGCGGCGCACGGCGCTCGTCGTCATGGAAGCCACGTCCGACCCGGCCTCGGGCTCGGAGAGTCCCATGCAGCCGATCCATTCACCGCTGGCCAGCCGGGGGATGTAATGTCGCTGCTGGTCTTCACGGCCGTGCCGAAAAATCGTGTCCGCACACAGGAACGAGTGGGCGCCGTAGGCCAGCGTCAGTCCGCCGTCGACACCGGCCTCGCCCAGGGCCTCGCCGGCCAGCACCGTGGTGACCACGTCGGCCCCGCCGCCGCCCAGCGCCTCGGGCAAGTGCATCCCCAGAATGCCGAACGAGCCCAGTTTACGGAAGGATTCGAAATCGAAGGCGCTCCGGAGGTCGTGATCCTGCACGCGGGGAACGATCTCCTTGCGCGCAAAACGGATCACTTCCTGCTTGAACATCAGCTGCTCGCGGGTAAAGGCGAAGTCCATGACCCTTCCTCGAAACATGCCGACCTATAAGTGATTCGTATTTTGAATATGATTCAAATTGCGAATGTAGTTTACATATCGGCCCCAGGGCCCCAAGTCAACCAAAAATCAGATCGGTTTATAGCGTTGAATTGAACTCAACAAGAACGTCCGACGTGCCCTCGTTCCTGTGTCCGGGACCCGATGGAAGCCGGGTTTTCCGGCAAAACGACGCCCGGGCCGGCCCTTCCGATTGGCGTCCCGGGGAAACCTTGACAAGCTGCTGTCGATTTTCTAAACAATCACATAGATTTAATTATGAATACCTGCCTTTGTCGCCTGTGGAATGCTGGTTCCGGACATCACCGGCACCCCCCATCATGAAAATCAACGACCACCGCCCCTTCAAAAGGTGACGGCCGTCGCGTCAGCAGACAGGAAACCGCAAAGGGCCCCGCGCATGGCACAACTGATCGCCGATCGTCGCGATATCGACTTCGTTCTCTACGATCAGCTCGGCATCGACAGCCTTTTCAAGACCGAGCGCTATCGAGAGATCAGCAGGCCGCTGGCCGACATGGTTATCGACGCGGCACGCCAGTTCAGCATAAAGGAAATCCTGCCCACCCACGCCGCCGGCGATCGTGAAGGCGTCCGCTACGAGAACGGCCAGGTGCGGGTTCCGGCTTGCTTTCACCGGGCCTACCGCCACTACCGCGAAGGCGACTGGCTGGCCATGGCGGAAGCCGTGGAACTCGGCGGCCAGGGGCTGCCGCAGGTCGTTTCCCAGGCGGCGCGGGATTACCTCACCGGGGCCAACTTCAGCTTCGCCGCTTTCGGCATCCTGGGGCACGGCACCGGCAAGCTGATCGAACGCTTCGGCAGCGAGCGGCAGAAAACGCTTTTTCTGACCAAGCTCTACTCGGGCGAGTGGGCCGGCAGCATGCTGCTGACGGAACCCGGGGCCGGATCCGATGTGGGGGCCCTCACGACCACGGCGGTCAGAAACGCGGATGGCACCTACAACCTCGAGGGAAATAAAATTTTCATCACCTGCGGCGACCACGACCTCACCCCCAATATCATCCATCCGGTCCTGGCACGGGTCGAGGGCGCACCTGAGGGCAGCAAAGGCATCTCGATCTTCCTGGTGCCCAAAATCTGGGTCAACCCCGACGGGACCCTGGGAGAACCCAACCATATCGCCTGCACCGGTATCGAAGAAAAAATGGGGCTGCACGCCAGCCCGACCTGCAGCATGTCCCTGGGGGCCGGTGGCCCCTGCCGCGGCCTGCTGCTGGGGGCCGAGAACCAGGGCATGCCCATCATGTTCCAAATGATGAACGCGGCCCGGCTGGAAGTCGGCCAACAGGGGTTCCTGCAGGGCTCGGCGGCCTATCTGTACGCGGCCGAATACGCCCGGACCCGCCTCCAGGGACAGGACCTCGCGCCCGGCAACCCGGCAGATGACCCGGTTCCCATCATTCGCCACCCGGACGTCCGGCGAATGCTCATGCGCATGAAATCCCTCGTGGACGGCATGCGCAGCTTTACCTTCTATGTGGCCCACCTTTTCGATCTGGAAGCCACCGCGACCGACACCGAGGAGCGCGACCGTTACGGCGGCCTGATAGCGTTTTTGACACCCGTGGTGAAAGCCTATTGTTCCGAACGCGGCATGGAAGTATGCGATCTGGCGATGAATGTCTTCGGCGGTTACGGGTATACCAAGGCGTACCCCATCGAACAGCTCGTGCGCGACTGCAAGATCACCACCATCTACGAAGGTACCAACGGCATCCAGGCCATGGATCTGCTGGGCCGCAAAATCGGTTTGCGCAAGGGCGAAATCTTCATGTTCTTTATGCAGACCGTACGTGCCGGTATCGAGAAGACCGAAAAGATCGAGGACCTGCGGGCGCTGGGCGAAAAGCTCGAAGCCGCCCTGAACCGCTACGGTGAGGTCGCGGTTTACCTCAGTAAACGCTCCCGGGGAGCCGATGTCAAGCTGGCCTTTACCCAGGCCCACCCCTTTCTCGATGTCACGGGTGATATCATCTTGGCCTGGATGCTGCTCGAGAGGGCCGCCTGCGCCCACCCCCGCCTGCAGGCGCTGACAAAGCAGGCGCCCGATGCGGCCCGGATCATCGCTGCCAATGGTGAAGCGGCCTTTCTGGACGGACAGATCAAAACGGCCGCCTATTTTATATCCACGACCCTGCCCGTCACCATCGGCAAGATCAAAAGCATCATGCAGGCAGACGCCACCGCCATCATGGAAACGGCCGAAAGAACCTTCGGCGCCTGACGGCCGGATGCAACCTGCCTGCGTTGAACGCCCTCCATTGCCAAAATCCGGCAACTCGGCTATGAGACAATTCATTTCCGGCGGCCCGGTCACGATACGCCTGCTGCGGAGAGCGAACCCATGGATCTTCCCAATATCTGGGCCGAAATCGATCTCGACGCCATCGCCCACAACATCAGGGAACTGCGGCGCATCACCCGACCGCAGGCCCGCCTGATGGCCGTGGTCAAGGCCGACGGCTACGGGCACGGCGCGGACGCCGTGGCCTGCACCGCCCTGGCCAACGGTGCCGATATGCTGGCCGTGGCCCGCATCGACGAGGGCGTCCAACTTCGCCGCGCCGGTCTGGAAGCACCCATCCTGGTCATGGGGCCGACCTTTCCCGCCTTTGCCGAGCGCATCATCGCAAACGATCTCATTCAGGGCGTCACCGGTCTGAAGGATGCGCGCGGTCTGGCCGCCCGCGCGGCCCGCATGAAGCGCGTGATCCCCGTCCACCTCAAGGTCGATTCGGGCATGGGACGCCTCGGTCTCGTACCGGACTGCGGTGGCCCCGGAATCGAACCCGCCCGGCCGCCGGTTGCGGAGGTCCGCGCGCTCAAAGCACTGAGCGGCGTGCGCCTCGAGGGGGTCTTCACCCATTTCGCCGCCGCCGACGAGGCCGACAAGTCCTTTGCCGAACTGCAGCTCGAGATCTTCAGCACCTTCCTCGACCGGCTCTCCCGCGCGGGCATCGACACCGGCATGCGCCATGCCGCCAACAGCGCCGGGATCATCGATCTGCCGGAATCCCATTTCGACGCCGTGCGGCCCGGGATCGCCATCTACGGCCTCTACCCCTCGCGCGCAGTCGATCGCCGGCGCGTCGATCTGCGGCCGGCCCTTGCACTCAAATCCCGCGTTTTGCAGGTCAAGGAGGTGCCGGCCGGTTTCCCGGTCAGCTACGGCATGACCTGGACGGCACCGCACGCCACCCGGATCGCCACCGTGGCCACCGGCTATGCGGACGGCATTCAACGGCGGCTTTCCAACCGCGGCCACATGCTGGTTCACGGGGTGATGGTGCCCATCGTGGGACGGGTGTGCATGGATCTGATCATGCTGGATGTGGGCGGCGTCGAAGGCGTGGCCCCGGGGGACGAGGTGGTGATCATTGGCCGCCAGGGCGATGCCGAAATCAGCGCCGACACCGTGGCCGACCTGCTGGAGACCATCAACTACGAAATCGTCTTTACCAATTTCGCACGCGTGCCGCGCCGCTATATCGGGGAAGGTTCCTGAAGGCCATGAGCGGAATCGCCCCGGCCGCGGGAGGAACGCGAGGGCCGGTGTCAGGCGTTTTCGGTGGGAAATACCATCTTCCCGCTTGAGCGGACATCATAGCCTTCAAGCGTATCGGCCAGCTCGCGAAACGTCTTCTCCGTGAGCAATCCCAGAAAGAGCTGGACACCCGGGTCGAAAAAGCGCTCCTTGGTCACCAACAGGTCGTAGCGCTCCCAGCGCAAAGGGATGAAGTCGAGCCCCAGCATGCCGGCCACGGCCCGGATGCCGGGCCCGGCATCGGCCCGCCCGGCCGCAACCTCCAGCCCCACGTCCAGGTGGCGGGCGACCTCGCGATGGTAGCCCGCCAGGGAGGGCCCGTCGACGCCCGCCTTTTCGAGCTCGCGGTCGAGCAGCAGACGCGTCCCCGTCGTGTTGGGCCGGTTGACGATACGCAGCCCCGGGGTGGCGAGGTCGACCACCGAAGCAATCCCGTGGGGATTGCCCGCCGCCACGAGAATACCCTGTTCCCGACGGCAGAAATTGATGACGGCCGGGGCGTGCTCGAGTTCCCGGGCGGCGAAGTCGAAATTGTATTCACCGTCCCCCTCCTGAAGCAGGTGACTGCTGGCCATGTGGCACATGTGCCGGCGCAGGGCCCGCAGCCCCCCCAGGCTGCCCAGATTCCCGAAGACGGCGACATGCTCGGGATGCGTCCGGTTGAAGAGATTGATGGCCTTCTCCAGCAGGGGATCGTTGCTGCCGGCCACGATCAGAATGCCCTCGTAGGGCGGCAGGTCCTTGCGCGGTTCGGGGTAGTTGATCGTGTTGGCTTCGATCCACTGCTCGACCAGGTGGCGCGGGAACAGCCATTTACCGGTGATCTTGGTGGCCGGCAGCCCTTTTTCGGCCACAAGGGTGTAGACCATCTTTTCGTTGACGCCGATAAAACGGGCGACCTCCTTGGTCGACAACATATCATCCATGTCCGTTTCTCACTTGCTGGCGGCCGCAACCGGCCGGTCTATGGCCCCTTCCGGGAAAGGCAGGGCGTGAAGGGCTGCCACGCACGATATTTTCGTGCCGCAACCCTTGTCATCAGATTTCTTTCAGAAGCTTATTGCCCGGCGATTTCTCGACCGACGCGCGCACGTCCTCCAGGGCGTCGGACAAGGCCACGAATTCCGGGGATTCGGGCAGGGGAAAACCGTTGACCCCGCGCGTCTCGAGCGCTTCGAGAATAAAGCTGATGCTAAGATGCTCCGCGTCCCGGGCCGGCATGAAACCCTGCTGGTCGCTGTCGACCAGCTGCACTTCCCTGAGGATGTCGCTGTCGGTCAGTTCACGCAGCACGCGGTTCGTCAGCGGCAGCGGCAGGCCCAGGTCATCGGCCATCTGATCGCTCGCCACCGGTGTGGTTCCCTGGCTGAACCGCCGCACGATGTACAGGCAGACGCGCAGGGCCACCAGTTTGCGCAGTCCCGGGCTGGCATGGGTGGTGTCCTGTTCGAATTCGTACTTCCCGACGTTCTGGGAGGCGTAAGCAATCTCGGCGCCCAGCAGTACGATCAGCCAGCTTGCCTGGAGCCAGACCAGCAGAAGCGGCAGGGCGGCGAAACTGCCGTAGATGGCGTTGTAGCGGGCGAAACCGATCTGAAAAGTGAAATAGAAACCCTGCAGGATCTGGTAGCCGCTGCCGGCGATAATGCCGGCCACCAGGGCCGATTGGAATTTAACCCGCGTGTTGGGCATGACAAGATAGATCAGGGTGAACAGCACCCACACGAGGAAATAGGGGATGAGTTTGTAGGAATGATAGATCAGCGGGCTGAAATAGCCCAGAAGGGCGATCTTCTGGGTAATATTGGCAATCTGCGTTGTGACGAAAACCGTGGCGCTGCTCTGCAGGATGACCAGGATCGGACTGAGGAGCATGATGGCCAAATAGTCGCCAAGCTTGCGGGCCAACGTCCTTTCGCGCTTGACCTGCCAAATCTGGTTGAACGAATGCTCGATGTTGCCCAGTACCTTGAATACCGCATAGAAAAGGACGACCAGGCCGAACCCGGCAATGACTCCGCCCCGGGCGGTTTCCAGGAGACTGTCGGCGAAAACCACCACGCGGGTGACCACCTCCTCCTGCCCCGGGAAGTTCTGGTAGAGCTGCCTTTCGAGCATGTCGTGGAAGCCGAACCCCTTGGCGATGCCGAAGGCCAGGGCCACCACAGGAACGATGGACAGCAGGGTGTAGAACGTGAGCGAAGAGGCCCTGAGCATGCAGGCGTCTTCGCGAAAACCCCTCAGGGCCAGCAGCAGAATGCGCAGGCTCCGCATCCAGAGCCGCTTGAGGAAGGGCATCTCCTGCATGCGCGCGCGCCAGATGTCGCCCGCGACGAACTGCACCAGACCGTTGACTTTGGCTTTGACTTCGTGGATTGATTTGGTGGGTTTGTCCATTGCGCCCGCTTGTCGCCAGAGGTTAGGGGGCGTGGGAGCCATCGGGTCAAAACGTCCGCCGAATGTGGCAAACGACCCCGATGACCGGATCGATACCCGCAGTATAGTGATTTAACTCAAAATATGCAAATCTCGGCTGTGATCATGCCGACACGGCTCGAACACGGAACGTGTCAACCAGCCAACCGGCGAGCGGCGTCGCAAGCGGTGCACATGCCCGCGCATCTGCCAGGGAGTAACCATCTGTGACCACCACCATGACGACCAGCGATCGAGCCGCGCTTCGCCGGGCTAAAAAAATGCTGGACACGCCGGGGCTTGCCGCCCGCCTGACCGGCGCAATGAGCATTCCCGTGGCCAAGGGCCTGGCCCTCGTTCCGGCCCCCTGTCTGCGCCTGGTGGGCCGAATCACCCAGGCGGCCGTCCAACGCGCGCTGGCGGCGGCGGCCAAAACGCTCCGGACCAGGCACCGGCAGCCGGCCGCCAGCGGTCGGCACACCCTGGCGGTGGTGCTCGGCGGTGCGGTGTCCGGCGCCTTTGGGCTCCCGGCCCTGGCGCTGGAACTGCCGCTGTCCACCACCGTCATGCTGCGTTCGATCGCCGCTATCGCCCGCAGCGAGGGACATGACCCTCGCGATCCCCGGGTCCGCCTCGAGTGTGTCCAGGTATTCGCTCTGGGGGGACCGGCACCCCCAACAGCCGCTGCGGAGACCGGCTACTTCGCGGTGCGGGCCGCCCTGGCCCGCTCGGTGGCCGAGGCCGCCCGGCACATGGCCCGGCAGACGGTTGGCACGCAGGGCGCTCCGGCGCTGGTCCGCTTTATCACCCAGGTCACCGCCCGCTTCGGCCTGGTGGTTTCCGACAAGGTGGTGGCCCAGGCCATCCCGCTGATCGGCGCCGTTGGCGGAGGTTTCGTGAATTTTCTCTTCATCCGCCAGTTCCAGCGGACCGCCCGCGGGCATTTCATCATCCGTCGTTTGGAGGCGCGCTACGGCGAGGCCGAAGTCCAGCGGGAATACGAGCGGGGCGAATAAAACGGCCAAGGCCCACCGCCAAGGCTTCAATACCGGGCCAGAATCCGTTCCGCCTGCCGGCGCGCCCGTTCAAACCGATCTTTGCGGTCATTAACGCCAACGCTGCCCCTCCCGGAATCACCGACCGCGAAGAAAAAGGTCTGGGCCAGAAAGAACATCCAGATCCCCAATCCCCATGACAAGGCGCTCCCGGAGGCCGGGGCTGCGGCCAGCCAGGCGCCGCCGCCGCAGAGAACGACTTCGCGAAGCAGGCCCCGGAGCGGGGGGGCGGGAAAACACACACCGCTGCGGATCCAGCTCAAGGTTGCCAAGGCCATAACGATGAAGCCCCGGCCGGAGGGCAGCTGTCCGCCCCACAGCCCCAGTACGATCAGCGGGAAAAAAACGACGGACAGGCGCTGACGCCCCCAGCGCACGAGAAGCAGCGCATAACCGGCGGTCAAGGTCCAGACGATCCCCAAGCGGATGGCGGGGTGCGCCCCGTGCCATTCCGGGACCAGGGCGCTTGCAAACCCGGCCAGCCCCCCCAGGAGCCCCATCAGAAGCGTCGTTCGAATCGGGCGGTGGTCTTCGATCATGGCGTCCTCCCGGCCTCGAAGGCTTCCTTATGACGGATCAATTCCAATTCGACCGCCGCATCACCGGGCCGGTTGTCAGGACCGGGCGGCATCCCTCGATCGGCGGCGGCGCCCGCATCGGTTTGTTTGCGGGCGGCCCGGAAGTCCATCGATCGCCGGCGTATCTTCACGTAGGCCGCCGCCTGGCGGGCATAGGCATCCTCCCCCGCCAGGATTTCGTCAGACAGCTCCTTGAGGCGCGCGTTTAGCGCTTCGGCCCTGTGCCGCCGGGACAGGATCGCGCGAACCAGCTGGCGGGCGATATCCTCTCGTTTCCGGGCAAGGGCCAAGACGATATCATCCTCCATAGTCCGGACCCTGTGGCGTTGAACGGCCAGCTCGCGCGCAATTTGGCCCTTGCGGGCACTGCGTCTTTCGAGCTGTGCCCTCGTGTCGGCCAAGGCCGCCTCCATTTCCCGCAGATACTGTCTCAGGAGCAGCCCGCGATCTTCCATCCGATCCAGCAGACCGTTAAGATCGGCCCGACACAGCCGTAGCAGGCGTGCAGCGATTCCCATGTCGACCTCCAATCGTTCGTGTATCCTGGACGAGGGTTTCCCGGGCTAGTCGGCCGCACGACGGCCGCTTGGGCCCTGTTGCTTGTCACGTCGCTCGCGGTAGCCGTCGTACTGAAGGGCCTTGGCATTCGCTTTCTGCTTGGCGGCCACGGCCGGCGCCGGTCCGGCGAAGGTCTCCTGGACATAGGTCTTCAAAGCGTCCACGTCCCGCGCCAGGTTGTCGGCCACGCGTGCCGAGCCCACGACGGCGTTGACGGCCCTTTTCTCCTGCCGGTAGCTCTGGATGCGATTCAGTGCTTCAGCCGCCCGCCCGGCTTTGATGTCGGCGGCCACCTCTTCCTTCAGACGCCCGAAATCCTCGCGCACCACCTGATCGCTCCAGGCCTCCTTGTGGATCGAGGCCAGGACATCGTCGGCATCGTCGACGCAGGCCACCGTGAAACGCCCGGCCGGGACCGCCGTCCGGGCTTCTTCACCCCGGTGGTAGCGCACCCGGATCTCGCCCAGTTCGAATTGCCGCTCGGTGTCGGTCGGCAGCTTGAGCGTCAGATAGAGCTTGCGCGACTGGCCGTAGCGAAGGCTGCCGGGGTGGAAGGCGGCCTTCAGGCCCGTTTGCCGGACGGGATAGCCGCCCGCATCCACCAGACGGACCCCTTCCGGCAGGGACAGCTCGACCCGGATGGAAGTCGCCGCGGCGGCGCGGGCATGCATGTACTCCCTCTGAAAAATCGTCGCGAACGCCGCCGGGTTTTCGAGATAATAGTAGCTTCCACCGCCATTGTCGGCCAGATGCGTCATGAGACCCTCATTGAATTCCTGTCCGACACCGACCGTGCTGATCGCCATTGCATTTTCCGATCCGGCGGCGGCCATCGTTCCGAGCGTCCGTGGATCGGTGATGCCCTGATTGGCCAGCCCGTCCGATATCAGGATGATCTGCCGCGCGTTGGCCAACTTAACCGCGCCCCCCGCCAGGTCGATGCCGCGTTTCAAGCCGGCCCCCAGGTTCGTCCCGCCCCCGGCCCGCATTTGGCCCACCGTCGCTCGCAGCGCCTGGCGGTTGACGTCCGTCATGGGCAACAAGCCAGTATGGGTCACCACATTGTTGGCGTAGCTGACCAGGGCCAGGCGGTCTTCGTTGGCCAGGTTTTCCATGAGGTGCAAAACGGCCCGGCGGGCATGACGAATCTTCGCCCCGTTCATCGAGCCGCTGCGGTCCATGACCACGACCAGATCGACATTGGCCGGAGCGCGTTCATGCCGGGGCGCGCGCGGCGGGGCCGTCAGGGTCACGGCAAGCCCGACGTGGCCATCGGTACCCTGCAGAACCTTCTCCTGAACCAGGCTGGCAGTGACGCGCAGCTGATCCCCTGCGGCGACTGCATCGACCGGCCCGTCGCCCGTCTGGCCGACCCCCCACGAGTCCGCCCGGCCGCTCAGGCCCATGATTACCAGGGTGGCCAGGATAAGACCACCAATCGTCATCAGCATGTTTCGTTTTCTGGGCTGCATCGCAAACCTCCTTGGTTGGCAGTGATGTCATCATGATCTTCGACCTTGCCGCCATCTTAGCGATCCACCCCGGGAAGACAATTCAAACCAACGCAAAATCAGCTCCCGGGCTTTTTACATTTCTTTTGCGTTGCCGGACTTGCGCCCGAGGAGTAGATTGGATACGGATGTTAGCAGCCCGTAGGCATCTTTTCACAGAAAGGCCCGACCGATGGAAGCGCCCAAGGCGAAGATTCTGGTGGTAGAAGACGATCCGGCCATTCGCACCGGCTTACTGGACGTCCTGGTTTTCAACGGCTACGCGGCCACAGGGGAGGAAGACGGACGGCGGGGGCTGGAGGCTGCCCGCCGCAAGTCGTTCGACCTGGTTATCCTGGATGTCATGCTGCCCTCCATGGACGGCTTCGCCGTGTGCCGGGAACTGCGGGCGGCCAAACCCCGGCAGCCCATCCTGATGCTCACGGCCAAGGGGGCCGAGGAAGATATCGTCACCGGTTTCCAGGCCGGGGCCGACGATTATGTCAGCAAGCCCTTTTCGCTGCGCGAACTGATGGTGCGTATCGAAGCTCTCCTGCGCCGCAGCGGCAAGCTGGCCGGCGAAGAAGAGATCGTCTGGAACGCGGCCGTCTTCAGGGGCAAGACCCTGGAGGTGCACTTCGACGGGAGGGTCGGGGAGCTGACGCGCCGGGAAATGGATATCGTGGCCTACCTCTTTCACCACCAGGATCGGATTGTGTCCAAGAAAGAACTTCTGACCGAAGTCTGGCACTATGCGGACGCCGATATCGAAACCCGTACGGTGGACATCCACATGCTCAAGCTGCGTAAGAAAATCGCCGCCGTCGCCGGCGACATCCCCTTCATCCAGACCGTTCGCGGCCAGGGCTATCGGCTGGAGTCCCGACCGTGAAGCATCTGCAGATGGTCATCGCGGTGTTTGCACTGACCCTGGCGGTACTGCTGTCCCTCGTGGTCTGGCGGACCTACAGCGGGGTGGCTCAGGAGGAGGGCGCCCGCCTGGGCTATTTTGCGCAGGCCATCATCGATACGATGGAGTCCGAACTGACCGAGATGGTCATCCGGGAAGAAAACCGTGCCGTGGACGCCTACAACTACACGTTCTCCCCCCCGGGCAGCACGGCCGGCTCGCAAATCCGCTCGCCCCTGTCCCGTCCGCCGCAGGAGAACTACATTCTGGGGCACCTGCAAAACAACCCGGACGGCAGCTTCCAGACGCCGCTGGCTCCCGACCCGCGCCACCCCCCGCCGCCGCTCGACGACCGGGTGCAGCAGTTGGAACGCATCAACCGCATCTTCAACCGCAAAAAGACGACCGGCGTGGTAAGGCGCCCCCCCCCGGCCAAGCCCCGGGACACAATCGCTGCAGACGAAGAAAAAACCGTCCCCGGCTATGCCGACCGTTTCGTGACCCCGGAGGCATCCAGGCGTCAGCGGACCTATCTGGGGCGCAAAACCCAACGCCGGGAGAAAATCACGGCCGGTCAGGCGCAAAACCTCGCACGCCGGGAAGGGCCGGCCGGAATGGCCCTGAAGGCCGAGCACCGGCCGACCGGCGCGGCCGCTGAAGCCACGGGGGAGGAAGCGAGCCCCGGAACCCCGGCACCGCGTCCGCGTGCCGAGCAGGGCGATCGGCCCGCGGAGGCCGAAACAGCCGCCATTGTCGGCGGCCGGTTCCAGGTCGAAGTCGCCCCGCTGCAATCCGTGTTCATTGATGACGATCGGGTTTTCATGTTTCGCCGCATCTTGATCGACGAACGCATTTACCGCCAGGGGATTGTTCTCCGGACGGCGGGGCTGCTGCAGCATCTGGCCGCGGCCCACTTTGAAAGCCAACCCATGGCCGCTTTTGCCCGTCTGCAGCTCCGCGCCGCCGACGAGGGCTATCCGGGCCAGGAAGTGCAGCGCGGGGCGCCGGTCGGCCAGGCACGTTTCCGCCTGCAGCACACCTTTCCAGCGCCCTTCGATTTTCTACACGCGACCATCGCCAGCGAGGTCGTGCCATCTTCCGCCTCCCGGCGGGTCCTGAATGCCATGCTGGCTCTGCTGGCCACGGTCTTTCTGGTGGGTTTCGGCGCGATCTTCTACAGCGCCCGTACGCTGATCGATCTTGCCGAAAGACGGGCGCGCTTTGTCTCCTCTGTCACGCACGAACTGAAAACCCCCTTGACCAATATCCGCATGTACATCGAGATGCTAGAGCAGGGTGTTGCCCGGGATACCGACCGGGAGCAGGACTACTTTGAAATCCTGAACGCGGAGAGCGCCCGCCTTGCACGCCTGATCAAAAATGTCCTCGAATTGTCGCGGCTGGAGAAGAACCAACGTCCTTTCACCCTCACCACCGGCACTTTCGAGGACGTTCTCCAAACCTTACAGAGCGTCATGGCGGCCAAACTCGACCGGGAAGGTTTCGATTTGACGGTCGCGGCCGCCGACCTGCCGGCTTTCGCCTACGACCGGGAGGCCATGCTCCAGGTCCTTATCAATCTCGTCGAGAACAGCGTCAAGTTCGGACGCCATGCCGATACCCGCCGGATCCGGGTCGAAGCCACGGCCACCGCCGACGAGGTGGTGATCACGGTCGCCGACACCGGCCCGGGCATCCCGCGCAAGGCCCTCAAGAAAATCTTCGATGATTTCTACCGTGTGGAAGACGCCCTGACCCGCAGCACCGGCGGGACCGGTATCGGCCTGGCCCTGGTCCGCAAGTTCATCGCGGCCATGGGCGGGAGGGTCACGGCGGCCAACAACAAAGGACCGGGCTGTACGATCACCCTGCGTCTGCCGAGAGGCTGACGGCCACCGCTATCAAGCCGTTTTGAGCTTGCGCGCCAGAAATGCCGCCAGATCCGGTGGGCGGTCCGGCAACGCACCCCGCCTGAGATTAATCGCCGCCGTTTCGCAAACCGCCGCGCAATGACCACATCCCAGGCAGGCCGCCGGATCGATGACGGCGACCTCTGAGGCGGACAACACGATCGCGTCCATGGGACAACGCGGCAAACACTCGCCGCAGCCCCGGCAGGCTTGCGGATTCACCTCGGCCCTGTAGACGGACGATGCCAGGGCGGCATACCCCAGTCGTTTGCGGGTGTCGATGAAAAGGCAGCAGCAGGCGCAACAGTTGCAAAGGGTGCCCAGGTAGCCGTCGATGTTCTCAACGCAATGCACCAGCCCTTCTTCCTCGCAAGCCCTGACGATCTCCAGCGTTTGCGCCACGCTGACCTCACGCCCCATCCCCTGATCCACCAGGTGGCGTGCCAGGGACCCGAAATTGAAGCACACCTCCAGGCTGCGACCACAGCCTTCGCCGACGGCATTCTTGATCTGGCGACAGGGGCAGGGTGACAACGCGATAAAGGCCTGGTCTTGGATCTGCGGACCGAGCCGATCGAATGGCAGGACAGCGGTATCGTGCTTCAAGGCCCGTCCGACCGGCACGGTACGGAAGGTGGGCATATCCCCCCGGGCCAGTTCGGCCCCGAAGGCCTCCTCGCGGTATTGCAGCCATAGCGGCGCCAGGCGTCGGCGGTCCGTCCTGCGCCGTGCGTCCCAGTAGGGTGTATCGTACCACCCCTTGGCCGAGGGCAGCAGGGCGTATCGCACCGCCGGGCCGTCTTCACGATGAACCTGGAGCGTCCCGCGTGCGGCCATCCGATCGAGTAAAACCGGCAGGCGTGAAGCTGGCAGGGACATGGCGGTCTGCAATTCCGCAAGGGTCATCTTGTGAAGGACCGGCATGTGCAGCGCCACCTCGGCCTCCTCCGGCGGGAAGAGAATCTGCAGGATCCGGATGAGGGTATCCGTTCGGGGGGCTCCGACGATAAAGTGATTGAAATGCTCGGCCAGCCGCTCGTAAAGGGCTTTCGTGCTCATCGCTCTTCCTCCGTAAAACGCTGAATGATCGTCTGCAGAACCCGACTGAAGCTTTCGATTTCGGAAGGCCAGAAATTCTCCTTGATGGCGGTGTTGGTGGTTTTGACCCTGGACAGGCAGGCTTCACCGGCGCGGCGACCGGCCGCGGTCAGGAAAACCCGGACCGCTCGCCCGTCCCGCGGGCAGGGGCGCCGTTCGATGAGTCCCTTACGCTCCAGCCGCGCGGTCATTCGCGTTATGGCGGATTTATCCAGTTGCATTCCCCGGCTCAATGCCAGAAGCAGACAGCCATCATCCGCCATCAGATAAAAAAGAACGCCGGCCTGGGCCGTTGTGACACCGGCCCGTTTGACCAGCACCCGGTCCAGGTGGGTAAACAGACTGTGGCGCGCCTGGCCGATAAGAAAAATGAGGCGATCATCATAGGGTTTCATCGAAGCTTCCCCGCACTTAGTTGATTACGCAACTAAATATATATAATTGATTGCATAGTCAACTAAAAGATCGCATCAGCACCTTTAACGTCTTCGCGGAGAGCCTGCTACATGCCGCGCAAGAAGTAGGGGATCGGGCTGGCGAGTGCCCGGCAGGGAGTAATAACGCCACGGTTGATCTGCTGCCGATGGGCCAGCCGCTGGTCTGTCATCGTCAAAGCAACACGGTGGGATTGAACCCGCCGCTCCCCGTTAGCCACGCGCACCAGGCGACCAGCAGCCCCAATTGACCGGTTGCCGTGGCCTGTGAAAACCTCCTTTTTACGGGTCGATGACCGTGCGAGACGGCGTTGCGCCCGCCAGGTAGGCTTGCAATGCCGCGAACCGTTCGGCGGCATCGCGATAACCGCGCCGATAGATCGCCTCGAGTTTGCGCTTGTCCCTTTCGGTGCGCTTGACCCGTAGGGCGGCGGCCGGACGGATCACGAACACGGCCCCCGCCGCTTCCAGCCGTGCAATCCGCGCCATCGTGCGATTGTATCGCCGGGCCCGGGTGCAGAATGCACGGACAAGCCCCTTGTAGCGGGGATAGCGCAGCCGAATCAGGGCCGCCCAACGGCTGGGCGTCTTGCGGAATCCGGCCGGCTGCGTCAGCACCAGAACATGTCGGCGGTTGCCGTCGGCAATGCTCTTCTCCAGAGGCACGGCATCGGCAACGCCGCCATCCATCAGAACCCGGCCGTCGAAGCGAACGGGCTTCTGCAAAAAGGGCAGACTGCAGCCCGCCTTGAGGACTTCGAGCAGGTCGGCATCGCTCAACCGCGCGGTATCGTAATAGACGGCCCGGCCGGTTTCGCAATCGGTGGCCGTCACGATAAAGCGCTGAGGGCTGGCGCGAAAGGTCCTGAAATCAAATGGCACCAGGGTATTCGGCAGGGTGTCGAAAATGAAATCCATCCCGAAGAGTTCGCCGGCGCGCAGCAGCCGCCGATAACTCATGAAACGCGGATCGTTCACGAAGCGGGTATTGACGATCCGGTTGCGTTCGGGCTGGCGGGAAATATAGTTGGAGCCGTTGCAGGCCCCCATGGAGACTCCGATCACGGTCGTGAAGTAGAGGTTGCAGTCCATAAGACACCGCAGCACGCCGGCGGTGTAGTTGCCCCGCAAACCACCGCCTTCCAGGATCAGCGCGCCGTTGGCGGTGGCCATCATCTTTTGGATCCTTCCTGGTCGTTCATGGGTCGCCGAAACGCATCCGCGGATGGCAGCGGCCGGCGTCGGAAGCGTTTTTGACCAATCACGGCGCCACCTCGTCAAGCCAGCGACATCCCCGTCAGGAGGTACGCGAACTTAGTCCCGCATTCCCCGATGCCGGGCAGGGATGCTTGGTTTAAAGATTCAGGGCTGTTTGTAAATCGCGTTTGCGCTCGGCTTGTCGCCTGGGCGCTAACGAATTCAAGCCATTCAAAGGCGACCGCTTTCCCTAATGATTTCCACTAGACGCTATTCAATCACGCTGGAAAATGGGGCGCAACTGACTGAGATCGATCAAATATTTATAAAGTGTGGCCGCTTCACGGCGATAACAATACCGTATGTGTCAAGAATCGAACCCTGATCGCATCCACCGGAGGGGAAAATCGGGATCGATCGTCTATGCCCGTTGCGGAAACTAACGGCACCAACTTGCTTTCGGGGCGCAACACCTTTCGGATGTATTTTGGGGTCTACAGCACCGTTGGAATTTGACCTGCAAGCGAAAAAATCGACAGGAAGCCGGTCTGGCCCCCATGAGGGGCCGTCTTGGTTTCGAAGATGGGGAATCGAAAAAGCACAAGTTGCAAACATGGGGAGGCTACTAAATGAACTTCAAACACTTGACGATCATCCAAAAGATTTATGGCGGGATAGGTTTACTGTTGGTGCTGTGCGTAGCGGTTGGCGGCATAGGCTATTATGGTCTTTCGAAGAG
>JAAUYG010094946.1_pt1 | contig 39061 bp, 34 predicted proteins | sample 7278091 | NCBI WGS metagenome assembly JAAUYG01 (sample SAMN14350201, study PRJNA611818) | marine sediment metagenome | isolation source: surface marine sediment (0.6m) | place: French Polynesia: Moorea | collected 2018-08 | reverse complement strand
GCTTGGCGACGACCGCTAACTATCGGATTGGTTGGTTAATTCCGGATTTTCCAGATCAGTTCGAACGGGTGAGGGCAATCGATAGATTGGATAAGCGTTTTCCCAATCTGGCAAAACGGTTTCCGTTTTGACGGGAAAGGATTTGTCAATTGTTTATCCGGGGCATACCAAGGACGCCCTTAGCATTTACGGAGTTATAGGATACTCCGATTCAACCCCATTATCTAAGGTTTCCTGAAAAATTTCTGGTTCATCCGGATGAATCATACCTGAGCGTTGATAAAAGTGGACATACATATCCAGCGTGACTGTGCTGAGCAGTCTTACCCACAAGGACGAATTCTGGAGTGCCCTGCGTAAAGGACTTCGACAATGCCGACCTGGACGACGACAGCACCCTGGCAATGGCCGAGCTTAAGAACTCGATGGACGTCAAACCTATGACCGGAAGACCGCTGATTGCAGCGGCGCGGTCATGGCCGCGTCCGCTGGCACATCTTTACCATACTTTCTGAAGAGCCCTCCCGTGTTCCCCACACCCCATGCACATCCTCCAGGATCAGGTAAAGCGCCGGTATCAGAATCAGGGTGATCACCGTGGCGAAGAGGATGCCGAAGCCCAGGCTGATGGCCATGGGGATCAGGAACCGGGCCTGGACGCTGGTTTCGAGGATCATCGGGGTCAGTCCGAAGAACGTGGTCAGCGAGGTGAGCAGAATCGGGCGGAAACGGCGGCGGCCGGCCGCCATGACGGCCTCGAAAAGCGGGGCACCCCCGGCACGCTTGCGGTTGACAGCGTCGATCAAAAGCAGGGAGTCGTTGACCACCACACCGGAGAGCGCCACCAGACCGAAAAAGCTGAGCATGCTCAATTGATAGCCCATGAGCAGGTGGCCGGCCACGGCCCCCACGAAGCCAAAGGGGATCGCGGCCATGATCAGCATTGGCTGGGTGTAGCTCTTGAACGGAATCGCCATCAGGGCGTAGATAATGAAAAGCGCGATCAGGAAGCCGTCGGCCATGCTGCTTATTGTCTCGCGGCGCTCTTTTTCCTCCCCCACCAGGTCGAAGAGCAGACCGGGGTAGTCGGTTTTAAGCCGCGGCAGGAGATCTTGCCGCAGGTCGGCCAGGATTTCGCCGGCATTGGCCACGGCACTGTCCACGCTGGCCGAAACATTGATCACGCGTTTGCGATCGGTGCGGTTGATGGCGGCGTAGCCGCGACCCTCCTCGATGCGCGCGGCTCTTTCCAGAGGCACTTCCCCCCCGTCCGGGGTCCGGATGCGCATGTCGTGGAGGTCCCAGATCTGACGGCGGTCTTCTTCAGGGTAGCGCACCATGACCTTGACCTCGTTGCGGCCCAGTTGGAGGCGCAGGGCTTCGGCGCCGTAGTAGGCCGCGCGTACCTGACGGCCCAGGTCCTCTTCGGTGATGCCCAAGGTGCGGGCCTCGTCGCGCAACCGCAGCTTGAACTCCTGTTTGCCCCGGTTGTAGTTGTCTTCGATATCGCGCACCCCGGGGTAGGCGGCCAGGCTGGCCTTGATGATGTTGGCCACCCGATCGGCCACGGCCACGTCCGGGTGGGCCACCTGGATGTCGATATCCGCCCCCATATGGACGAGGTTGAAAGTGAAGCTCAGGGCGTCGGCACCGGGGATCTCGCCCACTTTTTCACGCCAGCGGCGGCTTACGGTTTCGGCCGCCAGGTTGCGCGCCTCACTCTCGGTGAGCAGCATGGCCACGCTGGCCAGGTGACCGCCGGCATCTTCTGCCCCTCCGCCACCGGGGCCCTGGGGAGCCACGCCGCCGCCGCTGACCGCGTAGATATGGCGCAGGATGGGTGGCTGGCCCGGCCGCTCACGGTCGATTTCCTTCACGGCGGCCATGCCCTGGGCGACGATGAATCGGGTGTACGTCTCCGTTTCCGCCACCGGTGTGCCCGGCGGCATTTGCAGGTCCACGGTGATCAGATCACCGTCGATTTCGGGCATGAACGTGAACTTGAGAACACCACCCCGGATCAGCCCGATGGTGAGCATCAGAAGCGCCAGACCGACGGCCAGCGTGGTGTAACGGTTGTGCAGCACACGCTCCAGAAACCAGCTGTAAGGACCGGACACAAGCCGGTCCAGCCATGCGCTGACCCGGCGGCGGATCCAGTCGAAGACATTGCCGCGAGCGCCTGGTGGGCGCTGCTTGCCGCCTGAGAGGTGGGCCGGCAGGACGAAAAGGGATTCCACCAGGGAGACCAGGAGCAGGGCGATCACCACCACGGGAATCGCGACCATGAACTTGCCCATGACCCCCTCCACAAAGGCCAGAGGCATAAAGGCCGCCACCGTGGTCAGAATCGAGAAGGTCACCGGAATCGCCACCTGATAGGCGCCGTCGATGGCCGCCTGCAGGTGGGGTTTGCCCTGCTGGCGGTGCGCGAAGATGTTCTCCCCCACCACGATGGCGTCGTCCACCACGATCCCCAGCGCGAGGATGAAGGCGAATAGCGAGATCATGTTGACGGAGACATCGAAGACCGGCAGCATGAACATGGCGCCCAGGAATGAGATGGGGATGCCCAGCATCACCCACAGGGCCAAGCGGATCTCCAGAAAGAGTCCCAGGACGATGATCACCAGGATCAGCCCCAGAAAGGCGTTCTTGGTCAGGAGATTCATGCGGCTGGCCAAAAGTTCGGAGGCGTCATCCCAGACGGCCGCGCGCATCGTTTCAGGAAAGGCCGCATTCTGGCGGTCCACGAAAGCGTTGACGATGCGGGAGATGTCGGTGGGTTTCTGATCGCCCACCCGGTAGACCTTGACCATCGCCGCCGGCTGACCGTCGAAGCCGGCCGTAAGATCGGTATCCTCGAAGGTATCGGTCACCGTGGCGATATCGCCCAGGCGCAGACGGGTGCCGTCGGCATCGGCCACGATGACGATGGCGGCGTATTCGGCAGCCCGGTAGCGCTTCTCCTTGGTGCGCAGCAGAATTTCACCCCCGGCCGTCTTGATGTTGCCGCCGGGCAGGTCCAGGGAGGCGCGGCGGATCTGGGCCGCGACCTGATCCAGGGTCAGGTTGTACCGGCGCAGGTCTTCCTCGGCCATCTCCACGGCGATCTCGTAGGGCCGCACGCCCCCCAACTCCACCTGGGTGATTTCGGGATAGGCCAGCAGTTCTTCGCGGATGCGCTCGGCCTGTTCCCGCAGGGTGTGCTCGGAGACATCGCCATAGATCACCACCGAGACCACCTCGCGCAGGTTGAGGACTTTGCTGACCACGGGTTTTTCCGCATCCTCGGGGAAGGTGTCGATCCGGTCGACCTCGCTCTTGATATCCTGGAGAACGCGGTCCACGTCTTCGTCCGTGCGGATCTCGGCCGAGACCGTCCCCTGCCCCTCGGTGGCCGTGGCCGTGATTTCCTTGATGCCGTCGATGCCGGTCAGGCTGTCCTCGATCTTGAGCAGGATACCTTCTTCCACTTCTTCCGGACCGGCCCCGGGATAGGCCACGCTGACCGTGACCATGTCCAGAGAGATCTCCGGAAAGACTTCCTGCTTGATACTGAGGCCTTTAACCAGACCGCCCACCACGAAAAGCAGCATGAGCAGGTTGGCGGCCACATGGTTCCGGGCCATCCAGGCGATTGCACCTTTCATGAGCGCTTCTCCCCGGCCAGACGCAGGGCCATGCCCGGGGCGGCCCCGGAGAGCCGCGTGATGATGAGCTGGTCGCCCGTGGCCAGCCCCCCCCGCACCAGGACGGTATCCCGCTCGCGGCGCAGTACACTGACCGTGCGGATGGCAAGCTTGTTATCCGGTGCCATGATCCAGACCGTGGCATCGCTGCGCAGGGCCTCGGCCGGAATGGCCACGATGTCTTCCATCCGCCGTCCGTTCAGGATCACTTGCACGAAGAGTCCTTCGGAGAGATCCATGAACATACGTCGGTCATCGTCCCGGCTCAGCCCATAGGGGTCCTCCACCGCCACCACCAGCCGGGCCATCCGCCCCTTGGGATCCACATCCCCCAGGCCGCGGTCGATACGCCCTTCCCAGGAGACGGGATGGCCGCCCACGTCCAGATGGACACGGGCGCTGGAGCCCTTATCGCCCGGGCGGCGGGGCACTTCCAGCCAGCGTAGCTCGTTAAGGGGCACGGGCACCACGATCTCGGCGGTATCGGTCCCGGCCACCACAGCCACGGACTGGCCCGCCACGACGTACTGCCCGGGGTCGATGGATTCCTCCTGGATGCGGCCGTTGAAGGGTGCCCTGACTTTGGTGCGGCGCACATCGAGCCGCCGCTGCGTCAAATCGGCCTTGGCGGCGGCCAGTGCTGCCCGGGCATTGGCCAACTGAGGCTCGTAGAGCACGAGCGGGTTGGGACGGTCCTTGTTGTCCAGATCAAGACGCTCCCACTCCACCCGGGCGACGCGGGCCTCGCTTTCGATCTTGGCCAGTTCGTATTCGCTGCGCACCACCTCGGCCTTGGTTTTCTCCACGGCCAGGCGATAGTCGTCGACCTCGATTTCGAAAAGCAATTCGCCTTCCCGGAAAAACCCTCCGGCTTCGAAACCGGGTGCCAGACGCGTCACGCGCCCGCTGACCTGAGGCATGATTTCCGCACGACGGCGCGACTGCACCGTCCCGGTGACATGGACCTGCACCTGATGATCGCCGGCCTGGACCGTCAGGGTATCCACCAGGGGCCCCAGCGGGGGACCGGCCTGTTTGGCCGGGGCTGTCCGCGAGTTGACAATGGCGCCCATACCGACGAATCCAACGGCCAGGATCGCCAGGGGCAGGATCAGTTTGATGAGGATTGTTCGGGTTTTGAATTTGGCTCGCATGGCTTCAAGTCCTTTGTCTCCTTTGAAGAAGACCGCAAAAATAACCCTTTAGCGGGAGACACCGTTTGGCAGCCAACATGCTTTCACTTCCCTTCGCCGAAGGAATAACGCTTCAAGCGTCCGACAGGCGCGATACGCCCGCGCCCCCAGGGGACAGCCTGCAGCGTCGCACAGCACCCCCCTCGTCATCCGCAGTGTCGCCATTTAATTGGCCTCCACGGAGGAAATGTGTTCGTCATAGGCCTTGATCCGGCCGTCGGTTGCCGCGGCCATCCAGCTTCCACCCAGGGCGCGGGCCAGGCTGATACGGGCAACCACCAACTGGCGCCGGGCTGAAAGCAGACGCGTCTGCGAGTTGAAAAGCGTGGTCTGGGCCGTCAGAACCGGAAGATAATCCGACAGGCCGTCCCGATAGCGATCGACCGACAGACGCAGGGTGTTTTCGGCAGCAGCGCTCTCCACCTCGATCCGCTGGATGGCCTCCATGGCCGTGCGATGCTCCACCAGGGCGTCCTCCACCTCCTGGAAGGCCGTCAGCACGGTTTGCCGGTAGCGGGCCAACTGTTCGTCGAACACGCCCCGGGTGCGGTCGACTTCGGCCTTGCGCCGGCCCCAGTCGATCACGGGCAGGGCCAGGTTGCCGGCCAGGTTCCAGACGACGCCCACGATACTGGTACCTAAATCCTGTCCGGCGCGACCGTAGTCCGCAATCAGATTGATGGACGGAAAACGTTCGGCCACGGCCGCCCCGATCTCCTGGTCGTCCGCCTGGAGACGCAACAGCGCGGCCCGGATGTCGGGCCGCTGGAGCAGGAGCTCCGAGGGCAGACCGGTGGGAAACGCTTCCGGGAGATCGGGCAGGGCCGCCAGTGACCCGCCGATGCCGGCATCCGGATAGGCACCGCTCAGCACCGCCAGGGCATGGGCCGCCGTGGCCAGGCGAGCCTCCACCTCGGGACGCTCCGAGCGGGCACTGGCCAGGTTTTCACGCGACTGGTAAAGATCGAGGGCTGAAACCATGCCCTCCCGGTAGCGGCGCTCAACCAGTTCCAAATTGACCCGGCGGGTGGCCACCGTCCGGTCGATCAGGTCCAGTTGGGCGCGTTGCTCCACGATCAGGAAATAGAGATCGGCCGTTTCGGCCGACAAGGACAGGTACAGGGCCTGGATATCTTCGCGGCTGGCCTCCAATTCGAGTTTTCGGGCCCGGTCCCGGGACTTGAGCTTATTCCAGAGATCGACCTCGAATCCGGCTGCCGCCGAAAGATCGTAGCTGCTACCGGTAACGTTTTGCGGGGCGGCCAGTTGCCGGGAGCGGCCGGCGCTGCCCTCCACGTCCGCAAAGGGCAGCCGGTCGGCCGTTGCCTGACGGCTGACGGCCCGGGCCTGGGCATAGCGGGCTACGGCCTGGTCCAGATCGAGATTCGCGGCGAAAACCGTCTCCATCAGACGGTTCAGCACCGGATCGCGGAAGGCTTCCCACCAGCGTTGCGGCAGGGGCGCGGCCGTCGATTTCTCCGGCGCGGCCCGGTAGGTGGCCGGGGGGTCCAGCGACAGGTGGATGGCCTCCGACTGGCGCACGGAGCAGCCGATGGTGAGCACCGCCAATCCCATCAGGCCCGATCCGAAAATCCGTCTTCGCAATACGCCCCCCTTAAAAATCAGAGTCGATCGGTTCATGCCCTGCTCCTTAAGTCGTCGGCAACCGTGCCGGCGTTACACATGGGTCCCCGTGCCAGTCACCATGAAACCGCGCGCCGCAAACCGGATCAGTTCGTCAACACTCCGATCGATGGTCGGAACATCGAGCTTGCCGAAGGGCAACCTTTCAAGAAGCCCCCAGTCCGACATGACCATGGCGGCATGGCTCATGGCCCCAATCGTAAAGCTGATCCGCAGGAGCAGGATTTCCGACGGCAGCTCGGGACAGGCCTCCTGGAAGGCCTTGAAGAAGCGAACGAAAGAAGGCTGGATCGTCTTTAAAAAAAGACGCTTGAGGACCCCGTCGGCATCGGTGTGCATCCGGCTGATGATAAAAATGAAATGACGCCCACCCTTTTCCGTATGGATCGTGCGCAGGATGGGTTCGATCAGGGCCCGCAGCAGCGCTTCGATCCCGGGAGCGCGGTCTTCGTTCCGGGCGGCCCGGCACTCGGCCTCGAGCCGTGCCATACGCTCCTTGTCGATGGGGATCAGGCGACGCCGCAGGACCGCTTCGGCCAATCCTTCCTTGGAGCCGAAATGATAGTTGACCGCGGCCACATTGGCACCGGCCTGCTCGGTGATCGCCCGCAGGGAAGTGTTGTCGTAGCCCTGGCGGGCAATCAGCGCTTCGGCGGCGTCCAGCAGACGTTCCCGGGTCGGTGTTTCCATCATGATCTTCTCCTTGAGGTCGGATGCATTACGTACCTCCACAATAATCAAACATTTGTTTAAATCAAGCGTTTATTTTGTCCGGGTGGTCATTTTTTTGGGTGTATGTTTTAGATTCATATTAATTCAGGTTGGTTAGATGACAGCGAGCGCCCTCGACCAAAGCCCGGGTCAGGCCTTCCAGCAGGTCGGAGCGCAGATTCCAGCAGTGCCAGTAGAGTTTGACCGGGACCTGGCAGCCGGGGGCCAGGTTGACAAGCCGCCCCCGGGCCACAAGGCCGGCGCTTTGCTGGTCGGGCAGCATGCCATAGGCCAGACCGGCGGCGATAAAATCGACGAATTTCGTGGATGAGGGCAGATAATGGGCTGGCAAGAGCGCGGGCACGCGGCCGAAGCGCTGGTTGAAAAATTTGAGGTGCAATTCGTCCTTGCGGTTGTAGATCAGAAACGGCGCCCGGCAGGCGGCATCATCATCCAGGCCGTCGGGAAACCATCGCGCCGCAAAGGCCGGTGTCGCCACCGCCCGATAAACCATCTGACCGAGATATTCCATGCGGCAACCCTGCATGGGTTGATCCATGGTGCTGATACAGCCGAGCACCTCACCGTCCTTAAGCAGCCGCTGGGTCTGGTCCTGATCGTCGATTTTCAGATCGAGCAGCACGTTCCGCCGCTCTAAAAAAGGCCGCACGGCTTTGAGGAACCAGGTGGCCAGGCTGTCACCGTTGATCCCCACGGCCATGGTCGAAAAGGCCGCCTCGGCAGGCGCGGCCGCCATATCGAACAGGTCGTCCTCCAGACGGCGCACCTTAAGGTAGTGGGTGATCATGCGCCGGCCGGCCGACGTGGCCTTCGGCGGAGTGGTCCGCGCCAGCAGCACCTGGCCGGCCTGCTCCTCAAGGAGCTTGACGCGCTGTGAAACCGCGGACTGGGTCAGGTGCATCCGCCGGGCGGCCTTGTCAAATCCCCCCTCCCGGACCACCATGGCCAGGGCCTCGATGAGTTTATAGTCCAGCATGGGCAATTAATTAGCAAATTTTATTGATACATAAAATAATTAATTTTACTTTTCTTTTGCTCCGGCCTAAAGGTGAGGTGTTGATCGGCTGTGATCGTTGGTGCGGTCGTGCGACCCGTTCGGGATACGGCCTGGAAAAGCCCGAAGGTGCGGCCTGCAACCGGACCACGGCAACGGCAAGGGGGCGGCCCAACGCCGCAGTCTAACCGCCCCGCGCGGATTCGGCTTTTTACCCAACCACCATGCAGGGAGCGCAACGTGATCCAACCGGAAGCATTGACCATCGCCTTTGGCCTGGGCAGCGCCGTGGCCTGGGGCGCCGGCGATTTCAGCGGCGGCTTCGCCACCAAACGCCATCCCGTGCTGGATGTGCTCTTCATTTCGCAGCTGATCGGGGGAGGTCTGCTCGTTGGTCTGGCTCTCCTGCTGGCCGAACCCTTTCCCAGCCGTGCCGATTTGACAACCGGGGCCCTGGCCGGCCTGTTCGGCACCCTCGGATTGGCCTGCCTCTACCGGGGGCTGGCTTCGGGACGCATGGGTCTCGTGGCCCCGCTCTCCGCCGTGGTCACGGCGCTTGTGCCGGTGGTATTCGCCTTTTTCCATGAAGGTGCGCCCGGCGTCTTGCAGTTCGCCGGTTTCGGGGCGGCCCTGGTGGCCGTCTGGTGTCTGGCCGCGTCACGGGCGGCAGGGCGCATCCAGCGGCGGGAAATTCTGCTGTCCCTCGCGGCCGGCGGCGGTTTCGGGCTTTTCTTCATCTTCATCGACCAGGCCAGCCGGGAGACCATCCTATGGCCCCTGGCCGCCGCCCGATGCGCCTCTCTGACCATGATCGGCGCCATCCTCACGGTTCGGCGACGGCGTTTGCGCGCATCCGGGCCTCAGTTGGCCATAATCGCCCTGGCCGGCGTCCTGGACATGGCCGGCAACGCCTTTTTCGCCCTGGCCGCCCAGATGGGCCGCCTGGATGTCGCCGCCGTATTGTCTTCGCTCTACCCCTTGTCCACCGTTCTGCTGGCACGTGTCCTACTGAATGAACGCCTGCACCGGCACCAGTGGGCCGGTGTGGCCGCGGCGCTGGCGGCCATGATCATGATTGCCGCCTGACGGGCGGCCGCTAGAAGGAGATTGTCCCATGCGTCCGATCGCAACCTTTGCCTTGGAGCGCTATTTTGCCCGCTACGAGTTTACCGCCCGCCACCTGCTGTCGTGCTCCGACTGCGAATCTCTCCACATGGCCTCGCTCCTGGACATGGCGGACGACAGATCCCGCCGGCGGTGGGAAAACCTGAAGCTGGGGTACACCGATTCCCAGGGCGATCCCGCGTTGCGGTCGGCCGTCGCCACGATCTACAGTGGTTTGCAGCCCGAAGACGTATTGATCGCCGCCCCCGAAGAAGCCATTTTCCTGCTGATGCAGACCCTGCTGGCGCCGGAAGACCACGTGGTCTGCATGTTTCCCGGCTACCAGTCCCTCTACGCCGTCGCCCGCGCGATCGGCTGCCGCGTCTCCTTCTGGACACCGGAAGAAAACCGGGGCTGGCGGTTCGACATCGAGCAGCTCCGAGGGCTCCTGCGGGAAGACACGCGCCTCGTCGTGGCCAACTTTCCGCACAACCCCACCGGCTATCTACCGCCCCGCGAAGCGTTCGAGGCCATGATCGATCTTCTGCGGGAACGCGACATTCACCTGCTCTCCGACGAGATGTACCGCTTTCTGGAAGCCGACGAAAACACGACCCTGCCGGCGGCCTGTGAGCTGTACGCCAAGGCGGTATCGCTTGGCGGTCTGTCCAAGGCGTTCGGCCTTCCGGGCCTGCGTATCGGCTGGACGGCCACACGCGACCGCGACCTGCAAGCGGGGATGGCCCGATTCAAGGACTACACCACCATCTGCAGCAGCGCGCCCAGTGAGGTGCTGGCCACCATCGCCTTGCACAACCGCGAATCCATCGTTGGTGAACAGAGGGTCCGCCTGGGCAGGAACAGGGCGGCCCTGGAGCAGTTCTTCCAGGCGTTTGGCAACGCGATCGAAGGGCAGAGCCCCCGGGCCGGCTCGCTATGCTTTGCGCGTATGACGGCGGTTGAGGATACTTTCAGCTTCTGTGAAGAACTGGTCCGGGACACCGGCATCATGCTGGTGCCCTCGCGGATGTTCGAATACGGCGACCGGCATGTACGCATCGGTTTCGGCCGTGAAGACTTTCCGGAAGTGCTGCATCGCTTCGGCGCCTATCTGCGCAAACGTTACGGCTGATGGCCCCCGGGCGAAGTCGACGCACCATTTATGTCTGACCGGCTCCGGGTGAAATCTCGCGAACGTTCTCTTCTCTGCGGGACGGCAGGCTGCAGGCCGTCATCCGGTGTCGCGGCCGGTATTGGCGGTGGGGCCGGATCACGGATGGAGGAAACACCTTTCGCAGGCCCGGCGGCTTCTGCCGGCATCAAAACGACGACGGGCGGCCGAAGTAAATGCTTCTCAAATTTTTTCCTGGGGATGATTTGGAAGGTCACACTTGAGCGGGCGACGATTGCGGTGCCGGAGAAGGCGGCCGCGCATTGTCCCGTCATGCGGGTTATGCACCGGTGTCGTTCACGCCGGGCGGGGGTCCGCAGCCCCGAGGCGTACCATCGGCATTTCCAATTGACCGGGGATGGGCGTTCAGGCCTTACGGGGCCCCAAGCCTTGACGGCGGCGGCCGCAAGCCAAAGCGCGCAGCCCTCTTCGGGCGGCGCGCTTTGGGATACGGGCAAACAACATTGATCGATCAGTCAAAGCAGGTAGAAAGTCTGCGGGCACAAGCCGCTATTTAATTGACGGCATCCTTGAGGGCCTTGCCGGGTGTGAACTTGGGCACGTTGCGCGCCGGGATGTCGATGGCCGCACCCGTCTGCGGATTTCTTCCCTTGCGGGCGTCGCGTTTGTTCACCTTGAAAGAGCCGAAGCTGGAAATCTGAACCGAGTCCTTGCTTTTCAGAGCGGCGGTGATGCTGTCGAAAACACAATCGACCACGGCCTGGGCTTCTTTTTTGGTCGCCACGATTTCAGCGACCGCATTGACGATATCACCCTTATTCATCTTGTTTCTCCTTTGTCGTTGGTTACGGTTTTGATCAAGAGGCGGAGAGATATCCACCTGGCTTGATTTTGTCAAGCAAATTGCCCCTGCCAAGAAGATTTCATGACGGCGCCCACGATCTCGGAATGATGGTCCTGAGCAATAAGACAGCGTAACACACCTGAATCACATTCTTAATTCGCAACACCCCAAGGCTGGGTCCCGATCGGAGCGGGGAATCCACATCGACGCCGCCGCGGTGCCGGCGTTGGGTCTTATTCAAACGTGGCCTTTGTGTCCGGAAAGCTGTCCAGATGCGGCGCCATCACCTTGCCGAGCCAGGCAATGGTTTCACCCAGGTTGAGCATGTTGTTCAGCCCTTCCGCATCCGCCTGGACCTCGCCCTTGTCCAAACCGAGCCCCATGTTCCAGTAGGTCGAACCCGGCACGATCATCTGGGACATCATGAACATGTGGTTGATGGTATCGAAGACGTGGGTGGCGCCCCCGCGGCGCACCGCTACGACGGCCGCGCCGATCTTGCCGCGGAACAGGCGTCCGTTGGCGAGGGCCACCAGCCCGGAGCGATCCAGAAGCGCTTTGAGCTCCGCGGTGACGTCGGTGAAATAGGTGGGCGATCCCAGAATCATGGCGTCCGCGGCGATCATCTTTTCCATGACCGAGTTAAAGATGTCCTTGTCGACCACGCAGCGCCCATCCTTGTTTTCAAAACATTTATAGCAGGCAATGCATCCGCGGATCTTGCGGGCGCCCACCTGGAGCCTTTCGGTTTCCCAACCGGCGTCTTTCAGGGGCGCCAGGGCATGATCGAGAAGTATTTCCGTATTTCCCCCTTTGCGGGGGCTTCCGTTGACAGCCAGAGCGTACATTGATCCTCCTTCATCGAGGGTCTACCGCGGGACGCATCCAAAAAAATAGACCACGCCGTGAGCCAAGCTTGACCGTGCCGAGCCTCCCCGCAAGGCGGCAAGGAATTTTCCCGGTGCCAAAGCCGCTGAACACACCGGAATGCAGCAGTACCGTCAAGGGCCGCTCGCCGCCCTCGGATCGATCGCACGCGGGGTCGGTCCGGCCGGTGGGCAGGCCCATCAGGAAATGTCCATGATGGTGACCGCCACGGTGCGCACGGCATCGCCACGGCGCACGTCCAGAACGATTTCCTGTCCGATCGCGTGCGTCTGGAGAAGACGCACAAAGTCTTCCAGGCCCGAGACCGCCTCGCCGTCCACCGCGACGATGATGTCGCCCAGCAGGCGGTTGGTATAATCGATGCCCACGAGTCCGGCCTTGGCGGCCTCTGAGTTCGGCAGCACCCGTTCGATGACCACTCCCGTAATGCCGAGGCGGGCGCTGCGCTCTTCGTCGAGAATGGTAATACCGATTCCCGGCCGCGGCACCTTGCCGTGAGTGATCAGGCGGGGAACGACCTCGTTGACCACATCCACCGGAACCGCGAAACCGATGCCGGCCGAACTGCCCGAGCCTGAAATAATGGCCGTATTGACCCCGATAAGGCGTCCGGCCGAGTCCATGAGCGGCCCCCCGGAGTTGCCCGGGTTGATGGCCGCGTCGGTCTGGATGGCCCCCAGCACCTCGCGGCCTGCCGCGGTCGGCAGGCGCCGGTCGAGCGCCGAAATCACGCCGGTGGTCAGCGTGCGGGTCAGCCCGTAAGGGTTGCCGATGGCGAAGACCGCCTGCCCCACCTGCAGATCGCCGGAGGCGCCCACCGGAATCGGCTGGATTTGGGCTGGAACGCTGCGCAGACGAATGACGGCCAGATCATGATCGGGTGAGCTGCCCACAAAGGCGGCATCGATGGCCTCGCCCGAGTCCATGCGGACCTGGACGCGGCTCGCCCCCTCGACCACATGGAAATTGGTCACCACGTGCCCGTGGGTGTCCCATAGAAAGCCCGATCCGTTGCCCTGCTGGATCTGACGGTTTCCGAAAAAACCCCTCACGGCGTTTTCGGTAAATATGTAGACCACCGACGGGGCCGCCGCGTTGAAAATTTCAATGGTGGATTTTTCGTACCCGGCCAGGTCGCCGCGGGGCATGATCTCGCGGGGCTCGCTGACGACCCGCCCCTGGCGGGAACCGAAGGGCGAATAGATATAGAGAAGGGCCGCCAGGGCCAGAAGGAGAATGAGTAGCGTACCCGTACGTTGGTTCATTTACCCTCGACGTGGACTGCGCAGGACGACAGATGGAAAGACGGCGCCGGGGCTCTGACCGCCGGCCGGCGCATGCACCCCTGGCGCGGCAATCCGTATGCTGCCCGAAGGGGACCCCGATGCGAATTCCGGATCACTATGACCCGGCCTCGCCAAAATTGCAAGGCCAAGGACGGTGAGCCGGGTCGACAGCCGTACGGATGCGCTCCGGACGCATGATCGGGGCGATTGGCCTGATGAGGTCGTCACGGGCGCTCACCGGCCGCAGAGAGTCTGCGCCCCGGAGCGGCGCCACGGGCCCTCAGGTCGCTCCGGGGCTTTAACGCTCATGGCGGCGACTTCAATCGCGGTGATGAAAAGGCCGATCGATCGGTACTGCGTTGCCGCACCGGACCCGGCAATCTTCGGGCAATTCGCGTTCGGATCCCCGACGGGCAGCACTCTCGCTGCCGTAAAATGCCGGCTCGGCCGTCTCGGGCGTGGGGCCCGCCTGGTTTTCGATTCGACGGACGACCGGGAGCCGCCCGCTGAACAAAGACTTTCAATCAGGCGGCTGTCAGGTCAGGAAAAAAATCACAAGGAGTGATCCGATGCGGCCGAGAGGAAAATAGAACGTTTTTGCTTGGGAAGAAAACGCAAGCACAGCGTATGCCAACTGGATGCCGGATTGCCCGCGGGACGATGGCTGCGGTAACCTTTCAGCTGGCGGCCAGGCAGGTCTTCACGGCGTCGAAAATCTGCTGCGTCCCGGAGGTTCCGCCCATTTCGCAGGGTTTCAGCACACCCGGGGCATAGGCGGTTTCCACCGCCGCCGTCAGCCGCGCAGCCGCCGTTTGCGCCTCGATCAGTCCGTGACGCTCCCCGAGCCAATCCAGCATCAGGGCGCCCGAAAGGATCATGGCGGTGGGGTTGGCCTTGCCCTGGCCAGCGATATCGGGCGCACTCCCGTGACAAGGCTGGAAGACGGCATGCCGGTCGCCGACATCGGCGGAGGGGGCCATCCCCATCCCACCCGCCAGGGCCGCGCTGAGATCGGAGAGGATGTCGCCGAACATGTTCTCCATGACGAGGACGTCGAAATCCCAGGGCCGCTTGACCATGTTGAGGGCCATGGCATCGACGTAACAGTGCCGCGCGTCGATCACGGGATAGCGACGTGCCCGTTCGTCGAAGATCCGGCGAAAGAAGGCCTGGGACCCCAAAACGTTGGCCTTGTCCACGCAGGTCACCTGGCCCGGCCGTCCGCCCTGCTTGCGTTTGGCGGCCAGGTTGAACGCGAAATCAAACAGACGCTCACATACCGGCCGGGTGATCCGCATGGTATCGCGGGCTACGTAATCGTCTTCCACGGCGGCTTGCGCCCGGGAAGCAAAAAGACCTTCGGTGGATTCCCGGATGATGACGAAATCCAGGCGGGCCGCCCGTTTATCGGCTAAAACCGGGGGCAGTCCCGGGAGACATTTGATCGGACGCACGCCCGCATAAAGCGAAAGGCGTTCACGCAAATCAAGCTGCGGGGCGATCTCGCGCCCGTCCGCATAGCGCACGCCCGGCAGGCCCATGGCGCCGAGAAGAATGGCGTCGGCATCAGCGGCGGCGGCAAAGACTTCCTCCGGAAATGCCTCGCCGGTGCGCTCGAAAAGCGCGGCGCCGGCCTCCAAGGGCACATAATCGAGTTTGAAGCCTTCGGCGCCGGCGGTGGCCGCCGCGATCAACTCCAGGCAGTCGGGCATGATCTCACTACCGATGCCATCGCCCGGCAGTACGGCGATTGTCAGCGTTGGGGCCGTCTGCATACATTGGTCCTCAGTCATTGGAACGTATCCAGAACTGGATGGCTTTGCCCTTGACCCAGTCCCGCACGGCGGCGTCGAACGCCGTAAAATGCGCCGAGTCCATGTGGACTTTAAAAGCGGCCGCATCGGTATAGACTTCGTAGAGCAAAACGCGCTCCCGGGCCTGGGGATCGACGCAGACGTCGAACTGCAGGCAATCCGGTTCGCGGGTCAGCGAATGCCGGGCCTGCTTTTGCACAGCCTGATGGAAAGCCTCGACATGTTCGGGCCAGATGACGAATTCAACCGTGACAATGTACATTCAACCTCGCTTCTCCCCCGGCAGGGATTGTCAGATCCGCCGCGGGAAGGCGCTGTCGAGCGCGGCGATCTGCCCCGCCGACAACAGCCGGTGGGGCTGATCCTTGAGAAGAAAGAAAAGGCGAGCGGTGGCTTCGAGTTCTTCGGCGTTGGCCGCCGCGTCCGCCAGATCGTGTCCCCCCACGATCAGCCCGTGTTGCGCCAGCAGGAGGGCGTGGCTGTCCCGGGCCCGCCGTTCCACGGCGGTGGCCAGGGCGGGATCGCCCGGGCGGTAGTAAGGCACCAGCGGCAGCCGGCGGATACGCATGACGTAATAGGGTGTCATTGGCGGGAGAACGTCCTGGGTATCGAGATGCTCCAGACAGGATACGGCCATGCTCCAGGGGGCGTGCAGGTGGACCACGGCGTTCACCCGGGGCCGGGCCGCATATAGTGCCTGGTGCACGACGACCTCTTTGGAAGGTTTCTCGCCGGCGAGATGGCGCCCGTCCGCTGCCAGGCGCGAAACACCGGCGGGATCGAGCTGGCCCAGACGCGAATTGGTCGGGCTCATGAGCAGCCCATCCTCCAGCTTCACACTGATATTGCCGGAAGTGCCCGGGCAGAGGCCCTGCCGGTCAAGAACGCGGCCCAGATCGGCCATCTCCTGGCGCAGTTGGGATTCGTTCATGGCCGCATCTCCAGAGCTCGTATAAAAAAATCGGGTTGGCCAAAGTTTCCTGACTTCAGTGCCAGCACCAGACCGTCCGGTGAAGTGCTCACCGTCCAGGGCACGCCCGGCTCGATTTCCGGACCGATCTTAAGCGCCTTGACGTTCAGCGCCTTGAGCACGGCACCCGAGGTTTCACCACCGGCCACGATCAACTGCTGCAGACCTTGACGCCACAGACCGCGAGCCACGCCGGCCAGGGCTTCTTCGATCAGACGGCCGGCCCGGTCGGGTCCGAGTTTGCGCTGGGCGGCGGCCACCTCTTCCGGCGTGGCCGAGGCATAGACGAGCACCGGACCCGGCGTCATCCTCTCGGCCGCCCAGGCAACCAGCTCCTCAATCCGCTGCCGACCGTCCGCCAGACGCAGCGGGTCCACTTTGAGCGCCGGACAGCGGGCAGCCATGTGCGCCACCTGCCCGCGGGTGGCCACCGAGCAGCTCCCGGCCAGGACGGCTGCCGGCCCCGGCGGCCGATCGATGGCCACCAGTCCCTCGGTTGCGGGCAGCCATCCGGCCGAACGGTAATTCCCGGGCAGCCCCATGGCCACCGCCGATCCTCCGGTCACCAGGGCCAGATCAGCGCAGGCGCGGCCGATGGACGCCAGATGCCGATCGTTCAATGCGTCCACCACCACATAGGGAACGCCCGCGCGCTCGAGGCGCGCCAGCTCACGGCGGATCTGCGCAGCTCCCTGCTCGACGATCGCGTATCCGATCGCCCCCACGGCAGCCTCGCCGCGCAGCTGGCGGCCCAGAAATCGTACGAGATCGGCATCGGCCATGGGGGTCAAGGGATGGTCGCGCATGCTCGATTCGGACAGCAGGCGCTCCGCCACGAAAAGATGCCCCTGATAGACGGTCCGTCGATTGACCGGAAAGGCCGGACAGAAAATGGTGATGCCGCCGCCGGTGGCTTCTCTTAAGGCTGCGGCCACCGGGCCGATATTGCCCGTCGGTGTCGAATCGAAGGTCGAGCAGTACTTGAAAAAGATTTGACGGACACCGTGGGCCTGCAACCAGCCGCAAGCGGCCAGGCTGTCGGCAACTGCCGCTTTCATCGGCGCGGTGCGGCTTTTCAGGGCGATCACCACGGCGGCGGCCTCGTCGGGCCAGGGCGTATCCTTCGCCGGGCACCCGATCGTCTGCACCACGGGCATACCGTTGCGACCCAGCATGAGGGCCAGATCGGTCGCGCCGGTAATGTCGTCGGCAATGCAGCCGAGAAGGGGTTCCATGCTTTAGCCTTGTTGCTTGCCGCCCGCCGAGCCATCGGGTGAGAGGGCCCAAGCGGGCTCCGCCGCCGAAGTCGAGGCATTGACTTTGTCCGAAAGATGCAATAACGTATACGTTAAATTATTCGTTGTCAAGCCCGGAGCGTTGCATGGACCTGCAACTTTCACTGGAAGCGATCGAAACCGTCGGTCGCGGGCTTAACCGCCCCGAATGCGTGCTGTGCACGGCCGCCGGCAACCTCTACTGCGCCGATTGGGAAGGCGGCGTGGCCCGGCTTTCGCCGGACGGGCGCGTGGAGCGCATCCTGGCCCGCAACGCCGATTTCGAGCTCAAACCCAACGGCATCGCCCTCTGCCCGGACGGGTCCTTTCTGGTCACCGACCTGGGAGCGCGCGGCGGCCTCCACCGACTGCAGCGCAATGGCGATCTGGCGCCTGAAATCGTGGAGGTCGATGGCCAGCGGGTGCCGCCATCCAATTTTGTCCTGCTCGACCGCCAGGAGCGCATCTGGCTGACCGTGAGTACACGGCGCGAACCGCGCGCCCGCGCTTACCGGCCGGATGTGGCCGACGGCTTCATCGTGCTCAAGGACCGGCGCGGCATGCGCGTCGTGGCCGACGGCCTGGGTTACACCAACGAGGTGCAGATCGACCCGGCCGGACGGTGGCTGTACGTCAACGAAACCTTCGGCCGCCGCCTGAGCCGCTTCCCGATCGCCCCGGACGGCGGCCTCGGGGCGCGCGAAACCGTGACCGCGTTCGGCCCCGGCACCTTTCCGGACGGGCTGACCTTCGACGTTCGCGGCGGTATCTGGGTCACCAGCATCGTCAGCAACCGTGTCCTCTATATCGCACCGGGCGGGCGCTCACCCGAGGTCGTGCTGGAGGACGCCGACCCCGAACACCTGGAATGGGTCGAAGCCGCCTTTCAGAGCGGCACCATGGGCCGCCCGCATCTTGATCGGGTCAGGAGCCGCAAGCTGGGCAACATCTCCAGCCTGGCCTTCGGCGGCCCGGATTTACGCACGGTTTATCTCGGCTGCCTGCTGGATGACCGTCTTTATCGCTTCCGCTCGCCGGTAGCCGGGTATCCGCCCGTTCACTGGCGCTATGACGACTGAAAGGCCCAGCCGGATGAGTTACGTTCAGCAAGCCTACCGCACCCTCAAATATCGCATTCTCGCGAACCGCTACCCGCCCGGGCAGCAGATTCTCGAACAGGCGCTGGCCGATGATCTGGGCATGAGTCGCACCCCGGTCCGGGAGGCCCTGATCCGGCTCCACGACGAGGGCCTGGTGGAATTGATCCCGCGGCGCGGGATGCGGGTGGTTCCGCTGGCACCCGAGGATATGCAGGAGATTTACGAGGTGCTGAGCGCGCTGGAGGTCGCCGCCGTCGAACTGGCTGCCCGGCGCCCCCTTGAGCCTGATACGTTGCAACCGCTGGAGGACGCCCTGCAGGCCATGGAGACCCGCCTGGCCGACGACGACTTGGACGGCTGGGCCCGGGCGGACGCCAGGTTTCACCGGGCCCTGCTCGCCCTGTCGGGCAACCGGCGCCTGGTTGCCATGGCCGCCACCCTGGCCGACCAGGTTCACCGAGCGCGGATGACCACCCTGCGGCTGCGCCCGCGACCGGTCAAATCCATCGAGGAGCACCGGGAGGTCCTCGAAGCCCTGCGAGCCGGTGACGGCGAACGCGCCGCCGGGGCCCATCGCCGCCACCGCCACAACGCGGCGCGACTGCTGCTCGACCTGCTCAACTATTATCGGCTGCCGCATCTCTGAGACGGCTTTGATGTCAGGGAGTATCATCAATGACCGACACAGCCCCCCTGAAAGGTGTCTGCATCGGCGCCGGCTACTTCAGCCCGTTCCATCTGGAGGCCTGGAGCCGCATCCCCGAAGTCGTTGTCACGGCGCTGTGCGACCTCGACCGCCCGCGGGCCGAGGCCCGGGCGCGGGCCTACGGCGTTGCCAACTGCTACAGCGATTTCCGGGAAATGATCGCCGCCGAAAAGCCTGATTTCATCGATATTCTGAGCCCTCCGGCCACACACCCGGAGATCGTGGGTTTCGCCGCCCGGCGGGACATCCCCATGATCTGCCAGAAGCCGCTGGCGCCCACGATGGATGCGTGCCGGCAACTGGTGGCGCTGACCGAGGCGCACGACGTTCCCTTCATGGTCCACGACAACTGGCGCTGGCAGCCCTGGTACCGGGAGATCAAGAAGATCATGGACAGGGGCGCAATCGGCGCGGTCTCCTTCGCCTATTTCCAGATGCGCATGGGCGACGGTTGGGGGGAGGACGCCTACCTGGACCGCCAGCCCTTTTTCCGCGACTATGCGCGGCTGCTGATCTACGAGACCGGGGTCCATTTCATCGACACCTTTCGGTTTCTCTTCGGCGACATCCAAAGCGTCTACGCGCAGCTCTACCGCCTCAACCCCGTCATCAAGGGCGAAGACTGCGGGCAGGTGTTCTTCCGCTTCGCCAACGGCACGCGGGCCATCATGGACGCCAACCGCTACAACGAGAACGAGAGCGGCATGAGTCTCTACAGGTGTGACCCGCGCACGACGTTCGGCATCATGCGCCTCGACGGGGCCGCCGGACACCTGATCATGGACTCCTGCGGGGACCTCACCGTCAAGCCGCTCGGCCGGTCTTCCTACCGCCACGAATACGATCGCGAACACCGCGGTTTCGCCGGCGACAGCGTCTACAACACCTTCCGTCACTTTGTCACCAACCTGCACTCCGGAGAGTTGTTCGAAACCAACGGGCGGGAATACTTGAAAACGCTCGAAGTGGTGGAGGCCTGCTATCGCTCGGCCGCCAGCGGGATGCCGGAAACAATCGCTGGCCGCCCCCCCGCCGACCTGTGACGCGCCGGGGGCATGCAGATCACGCCGCCTGGTCGATGGCGGTGCGCACGACGGCCAGCAAGGTCTCCAGTTCGAAAGGCTTGGCAATGAAGGCATAGGCCCCGAGGGCCAGGAGGTCCTGCTCACAGAGGTGCGGCGAATACCCGCTGGCCACGACGATTTTGACCTGGGGATCGATCTGCCGCAAGGCCTGCAGGCATTTGTATCCGCCCATGCCGGGCATGTTCACATCGAGGATCACGAGGTCGATGCCCGCGGCTGCCCGCTGGTAGATTTCGAGGGCTTCCTCCCCGCTGCCGGCGGTCTCGACCCGGTAGCCGTAGCGCTCGAGAATGCTGCTCCCCAGTTCGCACAAATCGACCTCGTCGTCGACCAGCAGGACGGTCTCGCTGCCGCATGGCAAATCCTGGTGGGCGATGCGGCGCGGCGACGGGGCCGCTGCTTCCCGGATGCCGGGAAGATAGATGTTGAAGGTGGTGCCTTGACCCGGCGCGCTGTCGCAGGTGATCCAGCCCCCGTGATTCTTGATGATGCCGTAAACCATGGACAGGCCCAGGCCGGTGCCGGCACCGACGCCCTTGGTCGTAAAAAAGGGATCGAAGATGCGCTCGAGGGTCGCCTTGTCCATACCGGCCCCGGTATCGGAGATCTTCAGCATGACATACGGTCCGGCAGGCGCCTCGGCCGGGCGCCCGTCGTCCTCGCCCGTCGGGGCCATGGCGGTGCTAACCGCCAGGCGCCCCCCATCCGGCATGGCGTGCGAGGCGTTGATCCCGATGTTCAATACGACCTGCTCGATCTGATTGGCATCCACCTCGACCGGCATGAGGTCCATGGCCAGGTGTTTTTCGATCGTGACCATCTTGGGGATGGTGCGCGCCAGGATGTGAAAGGCCTCGTCCACGATCGGATTCAGCGGCAGCGGCTGGAGATCGCTTTCGACCTTGCGGCTGAAGGTCAAGAGCTGGCGGGCCAGCTCGCGAGCCCGCTCGGCGGCGGCTTCGATTTTCTCAAGCGGCCGGGTATCCAGGCCCCTCGAAGACTGGTCCAGAAGCAACAGCTGCGTATATCCGGAAATGGCTTGCAGGAGGTTGTTGAAGTCGTGGGCGATTCCGCCGGCCAGGGTGCCGACCGCCTCCATTTTGATAGCATGGACGAGCTGTCTCTCCAGCGCCTGGCGGCTTTCCTCGGCCTCGATCCGGGCGGTGACATCCTGGAGCGTGCCCACGGCCCTGGTCGGCCGCCCGGTGTTGTCCGTCACCAGTCGGGCCCGGAGGTGGACCCAGCACGTGGCTGAGCCGACCGGGGGCCGGATGCGAAATTCCAGATTGATGTTGTCCCGGCGCGACTGCAGGCGCTGCATGGCGCGGATCACCCGCGGTCGATCACGCCGGTCGACCAGGCGCAGCACGGCTTTCAGGTCAAATGGCTGCGCCTGGGCGGCCAGCCCGAAAATGCGGGCGGCTTCCTCCGATCCGCTCACCTGCCCGGATTCAATCGCCAGCTCCCAGTTGCCGACATGGGCCATGGCCTGGGCCAATTTCAGTTGACGGGCCCCCTCCCGCAGGGCGTCATCCTTGCGGCGCGATTCGGTCACGTCCCGAAAGAACCATACGAGCCCCCCATGGATGCCGCCGGCGTTCAGGGGGGCGAAGAAGCGTTCGATGATCCGACCGTCTTTGAACGCCAGCACGTCCCAGGATTGATGCATGGACCGGTAGAGATGGTTCACCTGCGAGACGAAATGATCGGGATCGACGAGCTGGTCTTTGACGAAAGCGAGCATCCGGGCGTCATCGCGTGAATCCAGAAGATGCTGCGGGAGGGACCAGATCTCGCGAAAGCGGGTATTGTAGTGCGAAACCGATCCGTCGGGGTCCACCACCAGAACACCATCCGTGGTCGATTCCAGCGTGGCCTTGAGAATGCTTTCGCTGGTGCTGAGGGCTGTTTCGACCGCTTTGCGCCGTTCGATATTGAAAACCAGCAGGCCGATGATCAGGATCAGGGCGGCGATCACACTGCCTCCGGACCAGATGAGCGACCGATGGCGGCCATAGAAAGACTCGGGCCGATTGATGACCAGGGCGTCGGGAGGCAGGGCGTCGCGGGCGATATCGAAACGGCGCAGCTGATCGTCATCGAACATCCAGTGGTTGGGACTGGCCTTGACCACGTCGATGTCCGCCGCCGGCTGCCCCTCCAGGATCCGATCGGCCAAGCCGGCCGCCGTGTAACCCTGATGATACCCGCTGGTCAGCAGGCCCCCCACGATTCCCTTGTCCAGATAGAAATCCCAAACGCCGTAAATCGGCACCGGGCAGCTGGCGGCAATCTGCTCGATGCTCTCGTCATAGCTGAAAACCTGGCCGTTGCGGTCGCGTGTGAAAGACATCAGCAAAACCGCGGTCGTGCCCGGCAAGGCCCTCAATTTTTCCTTGAGCTCCGCCATCGTCACGTCGCTAAGGAACCGGAATCCGATGGTATCCCCGAAGTCCGCAAGGGCCGCGTCGATGATTTTGCGATTAGCCTGCCCGGTCTTGGTCCGATCGTTGACCACCACGACGGTGTCGAGCGTGTCGTGCAGGCGCGCCATGAGCGACAGGGTGGCGCGTACGTCGAAGGCCTCGATGACCCCCGTGAAGTTGGGGTGTTCGGCGAGCATCGCGGGAGCGAAAAAATTCACGCCGCAAAAGACGACCGGCACGTCACCGAAGAGATCATCCGCGTGGGCCCGCAGAAAACTGAAGGCGTGATCGTCCGACGCGATGACCGCATCGAAGGTGCGCTGTGCGAATTTCTTCTGGAAAAGATGATAGACCAGCTCGAAATAGGCCGGGTCGTCGATGCGCTTGGTGTCCAGGTATTCGATTTGAAGGATGACGCGGCGGCGTTTCTCGCTGAAAAACGCCTTCACCCCTTCGACGATATTGTCCGTCCACTGCAAGCCCTGGTGATAGGAATTGAGCAGCAGCACTTCGCTGGGGGGTTGCGCCTGAACCGAGCCCCGGTAGAGCAAGGGCCCGAGCATCAGGGATACCAGGCAAAGGTATAGGAAGCGCTTCATGGCGGCCGTCACCGATTGAGGGGTTGTCGGGCAACGGACGTGAGCCGTGTGGCGCAGCGGATGCGGATTTGGCCTTAGACGGCCATCGAGACGGATCGCGAATGCAGCGCCCCTCGCCTCACGGCGGCACACCGACGGGCAGGACCCGAATTCATGCCAGCATAGCACATTGGGCCCTCGCCTTCAAATAGTTCCGGCGGACCGAAGTCCGCGAAACCTTGCCACGAAAGGATCAGGCGCTTTTCGTCGCCGGAGCCACGCGTGCAGCTTATATTTACCGGAACCGCCCCGCTAAAAAAACAAAATAAAATCGACCGGTCAGGCGGCCTGCGCCAGGCGGCCGTCCGCCACCTGCATGATACGGTCGGCGTATCGCGCACATTCTCGGCTGTGGGTGACCATCACGATGGTGCTCCCCTTGGCATTCAATTCCTGGAGAAGCCCCATGATCTCTCCGGAAGTACGGGAGTCCAGGTTGCCGGTGGGCTCGTCGGCCAGAATCACCGGCGGCCGGTTGACGATGGCCCGGGCAATGGCCGTACGCTCCTTCTCGCCGCCCGAGATCTGGCCGGGCAGCCGGCGCTGCTTGCCCTCCAGACCCACCGCGGCCAGGGCTTCGCGGGCCATGCGCCTTTTACGGCTTCGGGAAGCCTTTATGGTGGCCAGGGGCAGCATGACGTTTTCTTCCAGGTCGAGATAGGGGATCAGGTGGAAGCTCTGGAAGATAAATCCCAGAAATTCCCGCCGGAAGTCGGCCCGCCGCTCGGCTTCGAGGTCGTAGACGTCGATTCCCTCGACCGTGAGGGTTCCTGCCGAAGGGGCGTTCATGGCCCCCATGATGGAAAGCAGGGTGGACTTGCCAGCCCCCGACTCCCCCATGACGGCCACGAACTCACCGCTTTGGATCTCAAAATCCATGGCTTCGATGGCGGTGACCGCGGCAGCGCCGCGACCGTAATATTTGCTTAAAGCCTGACCGATGATATGGCTCATGTTTCACCTCGCTAAAGTGCGCGCAGCGCGTCGTTGGGGTCCATGCGGGCGGCAGCCAGGGCCGGATAGATCGAGGCCGCCAGGCCCACCGTCAGCGCCATGACCATGGCGCCGGCCGCCAGATGAGGATTCCAGGGCAGGGCCAAGCCGGGGTCTTCGGTAAACAGGCGGAAGGCCAGTTTGGTGGCCCCCATGCCGCCCAGGTAGCCGATCACCCCGGCGCAGACCGATACCAGGGCCGCTTCGATCAGAATGATCCGCATCACGTGCCGCTTGCGGAAACCGATGGCCCGGAAGACGCCGATTTCCGCCTTGCGCTCGCGGACGCTGCCGGTCATGGTCACGAGCACCACCAGGCTGCCGATCAGGATGACGATCGCCGAGACCCCGAACGACAACTTCTTGAACTGCATCAGGGTTTCCATGCGTCCCTGCACCACCTGCTGAATGGCCATGACCTTGGCCCCGGGCAGGGCCTCGCCGATCTGACGCACCATGTCCTCGATGGGGCAGGCCTTACACAGGGCGGCCACTTCCACCATCGAAACGCGCCCGGACTTGTTAAGGACGCGCTGGGCGGAGGGCAGGGCCGTGAAGAGCAGGTGGTCGTCCTGGGAGCCGGTGGGCGCGAGAATGCCCTGAACGGTCATCGCATGGCCCTGAATCGTCACCCGGTCGCCGGCCTGCAGCCCCAGCACCCGGGCCGCCTCGGACCCGGCCAGCAACCCGTCAGACGCCGGTTTGCGGCCGTCGATCTTCCACCAGGGCTTGAGGATGCGCGCCTCTTCGAAATCAACCCCGGCGAGCATCACCGGGCGGGCGTTCAGTTCCACGGCCCCCAGCACCACCGGTCCCATGGCGGCGATATTGCGCGCGTTCTCGATCTGGTGCACACGCGCGAGGTCGGCTTCGTAGAGTTCCTGCATCTCGAATGATATCCCGCCCATGTTGATCCCGCCGTAATTGAGGGACAGGCTTTCGGTGCGCGGCACGATCAGGATGTTGGCACCGTATTTTTCCATTTTGTGATTGATATCGCCCGTGATGGCGTCGGCAAAGGTAATCACGGTGATCACCGTGCCGATGCCCAGGACCAGGCCGAAAAGGATGAGCAGGGCCTTGCCCTTGCGCCGTAGGAGATTGCGGATGGCTATCTGTCTGAGCGTCATGGTCTAAGCCCTTCCCTTGAAATCGAAATAGCCCCTGCCGGAACGAATGTCGTCGACCTCGATCACCAGCATGTCGCCTTCCACCCGGCGATTGAGCGGCGCCGGGTTGCAGCCGCCCTTGACCTCGTTGACCTTGGTGGAGACAAAGCGTCGGTTGCAATTGTGGCAGACCATGACATCGCCTTCCTGGTAGTAGCCCTTGCCGGCCGGCCAGCAGACATCACAGGCGTCGAAAGCGGCCCGCAGCACCCCGTCTGCGCTCTTCAGGACGAAATAGCGGATCGTGTGCTCACCGTCCTTGAAATCGAAATGACGGGCCTTGCCGTCGGCAAACATCGCCACCGGATAGGTCACCCGGTTATCGGTTGCAGGCGGAACCGTCTGGGGCGCCGCTTGGACGGCGGCCGCGGGGGCAGTACCCGACTGGTTGCCGATAAGCATGTATCCGCCGGCCACTGCGGCCACTACCAGGACGGCGATAACGGTGGGCAGCAGATACCCCTCTTTTTTCTTGGAAGTGGCCATGACGGCCGCTTTTTTGCGGGCACGCAGGTCGTTGGCGTTGTTCTCGATTTGGGAGGCTATTTTGGTTTTAGGCTTCTTGGCCATGTGATTTAATCTCCTGTTATAAAACAAGTTTTTTGTTATATTGTCATTTTTGCCGGCCGTCATGCCTGCTGCGGGCCAAACCCGTTGTCAGGGGCGTGGCCGCCACCGTGGACACGGTGGATAGACCCCAGGCAGGTAGCGATGGTTCAGGGTCCGCGCAAAATCGCTGGAATGGCAAAAGACGCCGTCGCGCATGGACAGGTTTGTCCATGTCCCGGCTTGAACATCGGCCCTAAGCGTGGCGATGTGTCAGGAGATCTTCAACACAGGAAGGTTTGGGTCAGCAGATAAATGGGCGTACCGCCGCGATGGGGCGATCCGATGGATCGGCATGCAGCGGTGTCTCCATCGATGGCGGGAGAAGCCAGTGAAATGGTCGATATGAGCTTCCCGGCGATATCCGGGTCGATGCTGCTCTCCGTCGGCAGAAAGGGGTTGGCGGGTGTGGATACCGGTCCGGCCAGATCGCAGGGCTGGGGTCTGGGGACGTCGCAGCACCCCCCAGCCATGGGCGCCATGTCGGATCCCGGGTTGGGCATTGCATCCGCGGCAAGGCAACAGCAGGAAGCCGTGCCCTCGCAGGCCATCCTGAAGGCGGCGGCCGCCTGTCCGGTCAGGCTGATAATCAGCATTCCGGCAACCAGAAGGCATATGACGGGGTTGCGTTTCAAATCTATGCATCCTTAATCGGAATGGTTCTCGATTGCTACACGATCCAGACCGAACTGTCAAGCGTGGCGTACAACGGGCACGCCCCGATCCATTGCGATCGACCGGGCCCATTTAAGGCCGCTGGGTGGACGCATTCAGGGTGTCACCGCCTTCGGAGATGATCGATCTTGCGGCACCACGCCTGTGGTTTCATGCGCCGTCGCGGCTTTGCGCGCAGGAGCGCGACGGTTCTGTCGTCTCAGCGGCGGCCGGTGGGTGAAAATAAGGTGGCCTATTGCCACACATTCTGATAGAAACGGGACATTTCCACCCAATCCCGCCGGCATTCCCCTACCGTGCAAACGGTTTACAAACGACGTTAATCGAGCCACAGCAAGGATAACCTCGAGGCACGGGTGCGCGTAACGCCGCCGGTGCGGTTTACGCCCGCGAAGGCTTCCGGCGGCACCGCACCCGATGGGCCTCATCCGAGTGAAACCGGCATGCCCATCGAAGTTCACTATACGGAAGACCATATCGGCCTTGTTTTTTGTGCCGTCGGCAAAATCACCGGCCAGGATATTATCGATGCACAAAAAAAGATTTATGCCAGCGCCCATTTCGTGAGGCTGAAGTATTGGATCGTGGACCGGGCCCGATGTACGGAATACGCCGTAACGGCTGATGATGTGGCTCGCATTGCATCCATGGATAACGAAGCAGCCAAGCGGAATCCGCACATGTTGGTTGCCTTGGTGTCGCAAACCGACTTGCAGTTCGGCATTTCGCGCATGTATGAGGCCCACATTGATGAAAACGGATTCAAGGCGATGTCATTTCGCAGCCGCGCCGCGGCTGAACGCTGGATTCGACATGAACTGAGGAAAGCCCGCCATGACTGAAGACGAAGGCCATCTCAACAATCTGGCCATCGGGCATTACGTTGTCGGCGCCATCATGGTTGCTCTCGCTTGTCTGCCTCTGCTGCATCTGGGCATCGGTGTGGCCATGCTTTCCGGTGTGCTGCCCATCGAGGCCGAAGTCGAGGGCGACGTGGAGGCGATGCCCTCCCTAATTGCCTGGATGTTCATCGGCGTGGGTGCTCTGTTTTTTCTGCTGGGCCAGGCCGTATCGATTGGCGTGGTTTTATCGGGGCGGTTCCTGCAGAAAAGAAAGAACTACATGTTCAGCTTCGTCCTGGGCTGCCTGATGTGCTTTTTCGTGCCCGTGGGAACCATATTGGGGGTGTTTACCATCATCGTTCTATCCCGGGATTCCGTGAAAAAAATCTATGGCCGGACATGATGGCGCCCCCGACCCATGAAAGATGCCTCAAGCGATCTTCATCGTCCCCCTGAGGCGTTTCTTTTCAAGAATAACGCGTCGCCCGCAGTCGGGTGCTCACGCGAGAGGATTCGCTTGCGTGCGTCCAAGGCAACGCCTGCCGTCGATATAAAACCGCGACGGTCCGGTATCGACCCTGCAGGATCCGCTGATCAGATTTCCGGCGCAACGTGTCGCGCCACGATCTTTTTGGCCGGCAGCGCCTTCGCATGGCGATCCCACCTGTGGCTAGAGCCTCTCGTCCATGGCCTGGTTGCTTCCGGTCAGTTCCATGTAGCCCTGTCCCTTGACCGGCTGGCCGCCGGACGATCCGTCGGCCGTGATGCTGCCCTCCCAGTAGGTAACGCCCGTGGTCTTTCCGGTCTCCATCTCCTGGTCGTCTACCGGCGTGCGGATTGTCAGATCCAGGTCGGTGCCTTCGAGCTGAAGATGCCAGGCCAACGGGTATTCGGCATCGGAAGACGGGCTGGTCCAGCGCCGCAGGACCTCCGCACGGATGCTTTCGAAGGCCACGGCCGTGGTTTTACCGTCGGCGGCCACCAGCGTGCCGCTGGAGGCTGGATGGTAGCCGCCCGCCTCCATGTTCAGGAGAAAGAGCATGAGTTCGGTGCCGTTGTCCAACTGAAGGCTGAACCAGCTCCAGCCGCGGATACCGGGCTCCAGTGAGGCCGTGCTGTATTCGTGGTCCATCCAACTCGTTCCCGATACCGCCAGCCGGCGGCCGTGCAAGCGGACGCTGCCGTCGGTCTTCAGCCGGGTGAATGAATAATAGCAGCTGGCTCTTTCCGGATCCGTCCCCTTGCGGCTGTAGCCGCCGTCCCCGTGGGCCACGGCCGCCTTGACCGGCGCCAGGCGCAGATCGAAGCCGAAATCCTCACCGGCCATGTGGAGCACGTGGGCCGTGGGTCCGATCACGGTATCCCATTGCCCCAGATACACCCGCACCGCGTCGCCCTGCCGTTCGACACCGGCCAGCCCCAGCGCGCCGCGGCTCATTTCTTCGGCGGCATAGTGGCGGTTCCCGTCAATGTCGGTCAGGGCGGCGTGGGCCAGGAACAACTGGTTGGTGCGCCAGGTCGACGGCCGCCGGGGCCAGTCGGCGCGCGCGGAGGAGGGCCGAAGCTGGCGCCGGAAGAAGGTGAGCTGGAACCCGAAGCGCGCTCCGTCCGGGGCCTCGAGATTCCCGGTGTAATACCACCATTCCGTGCGAAAGCCCGGATGGGCCCCGTGGTCGCGGGGAAATTCAAAATGGCACGGACCGGTCACGCGCCGGTAGCCGGCCGTGTCGTCTCCCAGAACCCCGCCGGCCGCGGCCGCTACGAAAATCAGCCCTAAAACCCAAAGCCCGCCGATTCGCCTGCATCGCTTCATCCCCCACACTCCTCACCGCATCGTTAGGGACACATCGCCTATTGAAAGTGCCACCCGCCCCATCTATAGTGTCGGTGCAGATCGTTCGCCTTGCGACTTCGAACCGCGCCCGCTGATATCCATGCACTTTCGGCCTGAAAACATCGTGCCCTTCGTGGCCTGGCTGCGTCATTATCGTATCGGCCACCTGCGCGCCGACTTCTTTGCCGGGATGACCGTGGCCGTGGTGGCCCTGCCCCAGTCGATGGCTTATGCCCTGATCGCGGGGCTGCCGGTCCAGTACGGGCTTTACGCCTCCATCGTTCCGGCCGTCGTCGGCAGCTTGTGGGGATCCTCGGCCCATCTCATCACGGGCCCGACCACGGCGGTCTCTCTGGTGGTCTTCAGCACCCTGAGCGATCTGGCCGCACCCGGCAGCAGCGCCTACCTGGAGCTGGCCTTCTTTCTGGCCCTCATGATCGGGTTCGTCCAGATCGTCATGGGTCTCGCCCGCCTGGGCAACCTTCTGAACTTCGTTTCCCATGCCGTTCTGCTGGGCTTCACCGCCGGAGCCGCCGTGCTGATCGCCTTCAAGCAGCTGCCCGGTCTTTTGGGCATCCCGCTCGAAAAAGGCCAACCCTTCCTGGTGGGGCTTTTCAAACTGCTGCTGAATGTCCATCAGACCCATCCGGCCACCGTGCTTCTCGGGGCCGTGACCATCGCGACCATCCTGGTGTTCAAGAGACTCCGACCCCGCTGGCCGGGCACCCTCCTGGCCATGATTCTGGTGGGGTTGCTGGTCCATCTCTTCGATCTGGACCGGCAGGGAGTCGCGGTGGTGGGCGCCATCCCCGCCAGCCTGCCACCGTTTCACCCGCCCGCGGCCGATTCGGCGGCCCACTTGGGCCGGCTGGCTCCGGGGGCGCTGGCCATCGCCATATTGGGCCTGGTGGAAGCCGTTTCCATCGCCAAGTCCATCGCCGACCAGACCCGCCAGCGGCTCAACGTGAACCGCGAGTTCGTGGCCCAGGGCATGGCCAACGTGGGTGCCGCCCTGTTCAGCGGCTATCCCGGAAGTGGATCGTTTACCCGCTCGGCCGTCAATTTCCGGGCCGGCGGCCGCACCCCCATGAGCGCGGTGGTCTCGGCCCTGGCCATCGCCCTCGTTGTCCTTACGGCCGGCCCGCTGGCCGCCAAACTCCCGCTGGCCGCCCTCGCGGGCGTGCTGATCGTGGTGGCCTACGAACTGATCCGCGTGCGCGATATCGTCCGCACGATTCGGGCCACACGCTCCGATGCGGCCGTCCTGGCAATCACCTTTCTGGCCACGGTGCTGCTGAACATCGAGTTCGCCATCTATATCGGCATCCTCCTGTCCATCGGCCTTCACCTGGCGCGCACCTCCCACCCGCGCATCGACTCGGTGACGCCGGACAGGCCAACCGGTAAGCTCGTGCCGGCGGTCCCCGGTGCGATCTGCTGCCAGATGGACATCGTCCAGATCGACGGCTCGATCTTTTTCGGCTCGGCGGCTTTTGTCATAGACGATCTCCAGCGACGGCTGCGGCAGCATCCCGATGTTGCCAACCTCCTCATCCGGATGCACCATGTCAACACGATCGACGCCAGCGGCATCCACGTGCTCGAAATTCTGCTGGAAGAAATCCAGCGCCGGGGCGGCGGTCTTTTCTTCGCCGGGGTCCACCACCAGGTTTTTCTGGCCCTCAAGAATTCCGGGTTGCTCAACGACGCCGGCGACACCCATGTGCATGCGTCCACCGGCCGGGCCATCCGGCATGCCATGCGGGAAAACTTCTGCGCGGATATCTGCGCCGCCTGCCCGGTGTTCGTCTTCGAAGAATGCCAGGCGCTCAAATCCGCCGACTGGAGCATTTTCGGTCCCGGGGTACAGCCGCGCTTCTGCCGGCTGCCGGATGCAGGGGCAAATGCCGCAGAAACGCAATCCCAGGAAACGCCATGAGAATTCTGGTTTACACCGACGGCCGACCGACCACCGACAGGGCCCTGGCTTTTGCCGCCGAATGGGCCCAACGCCTGGCAGCCGAGCTGGCCGTCATCACCGTGCGCAGCGAAACCCACGCCATGGAGGCACCGCCGCCGCTGGGGCGCGCGGTGACGTCAGCCGAATGGCAGCGGCTACCCGAAGGCTTGCAGGTATTGACCGCGGCGGCGCATAAACTGGCGGATACCGGCCTGATGCCCCTGCCCGCCGACATCGTCATTCGCGAAACGCCCCACAGCCACTTCTTCAGCTGTCAGTCCGCGGCGGGCCCGCCGATTAGGTTCCATGAACGCTTCGGGCATTTCATCGAGGCCCTGAACCGCGAAATCGACCGAGACCGCATCGACCTCCTGATCATCGCCCCGCCGCGCCGAAGCCGGGTGCGGCGGCTCGTGCTGGGCGACACCACCCGGAAGCTGGCCCTGGAATTGCACACCTCGGTCCTCATCGTACGGGAGGGCCGGCCGGAAAGTCCGCCGGTGATCTGCGCGGACGGTTCCTCCTCGGGCAAGCGCGCCTTTCCGCTGATGCAAAAGCTGCTGCCCGCCATCCCATCACCGGTCGGGCTCATGTGGGTGCGCACACCGGAGACCACCACCGAAGAAACCGCCCAGGCATTAGACTGCCTCGAACAGGCACGGCAGTGGCTGGCTTCCTGCGGCCGTGAAAGTCGGCTCAACCAGATCGAGCACGAGCACCCGGCCGACGCCATTACCGCAACCGCCGGTGACAACGCTCTCGTCATCATCGGCGCCAGCCTGCGCCACGACGTCTACCGCCGCACGCGGGGAAGCCTGCCGATTCGACTCCTGGGCAGTTCCCGGGCCAGCATTCTACTCGTCAAAACACCGCCCGAAGCCAACCCGGGGAACGACAAGAACCGCTTCGCCTGTTAGACGGTGTCGACGTCGACGGCCGTCGGGCCTGACCTCGCAATGGTCGGCGCACCCTCCCCCCGCCCCTGGTCGTTCCTCAACGTCCGAACGCCCTTAGGAGTGCGGCCGGTGACGTTCGAACAGCCAGGCGCATGGCCGGCATTGCCGCCGCCAGAGCGGCGGCCACGATCAGGGGAAGCGAAACGGCCAGCGCGGCCCAGTCCACCCCGTAGAGGAAGGTCCAGCCGAAGGACTGCCGGTTGATCACGTAGACCAGGAGATAGGACAGCCCGAAACCGCAGAGCACACCCAGGATTTCCCCCACCGCCACGATGAAAAACGCCTCCCAGAGAATCATGGCCCGGATCTGGCCCCGGCTGCCGCCCAGCGCACTGATCGTGTTGAGCTCGGCGGTTCGCTCCAGCACCCGCACCGTCAAAATCGTGGTGATGCCCAATGCCGCCACCAGGAGGGCGATCAGAAGCAGCACGGTAGTGATGGCAAAGGTTTCGTCAAAGATCTTGAGCACAGCCGAGCGCAGGGCGCTGCCGGGCATCATGGTCAAGCGTTCGCCGAAGCGCAGCACGAGCTCGTCCTGAAGCCGTGCGGTGGCCGCATCGATATCGCGGGAACGATCGGTGAAGAAAATGCGCACCCCGCCCCAGGCAAGCCCTCCCAGGCGCCGATCGAGGTCGGCCAGAGAGCAAAACACCACGCCGCCGTGGGTACGATAATCACGCACCAGACCCAGAACCGGCCACGCCAGGTCGTGGCCGCGAAGACGGATGTGAAAGGTGTCACCCACACCAAGCCCGCTGCGACGGGCAAAGACCTCCGAGAGCAATACGCCCTCGCCCCTTGCCAGGGGGGGCATCAGGTGATCGCCGCCTTGCAGCCAGAAAAAACGGCCATGAACCCGAAAAGCCTCGAAATCCATGGCTTCGAGCTGAAAGGCATGACCCTCGTGGAACAGGGAGAAACGCCGGTTGGGCACCATGTCGATATCTTCCCGTTGGCCGAGATCGTCCACCAGGAGGGGCGGCAGCGGCTCCCAGACCCGGTTGGTCTCCGCCATCCGGGTGGTGACGAACAGATCCCCGCTGATGGTCTGTTCGACCCAGAGCTCCACCGTGTGGCGAAAGCTGCGCACCATTATCACCAGGGCCGTAAACAGGGCCACCGCCGTGATCAGTGCACCCACGGCAATGGCGATCCGCGCCAGACTGTCGCGCAGATAGCCGGCGGCCAGGTGGGCCGGCCCACGCGAACGGTAGCGCGTCAGCGGATGGAGATGACGCCCGGCCTGCCGCAGCATCCAGGGCGCCAGCAGGGCAAACCCCGCGAACAGCAGCAGGCAGGCCAGGTAGCCCGCCAGAGGCACCCCTCGCACGGCGGGCAGCTGCGCCAGCGGCCATACCAGAAGGAGGCCGGCCAGGCCTGTGAGTGCCAGCCGCCGAACCGTCGGCCGCGATGCTTCCGATCGCCGGACCGCCATCATCACCTCGCGGGGCGGCACCCGTCCGGCCGCCTGCGCCGGCTGCAGGGCGGCCAGCATGGCGACAATCACCGTCATGGCTAAAGAGAGCAGGATTTCCCAGAAGTCGAGCGTCAGCCGGTCCACGTGCACCCGCACGAAAAGGGTTGAAATCGTGGCGCTGACACCGTCGAGAAGATGGCGCACCAGCAGGCTTCCCAGCGGCATGGCCAGCGCCCAGCCGGCCAGACCGTAGAGTGCCCCTTCACCGACAAAAAGCCAGTGGACGCTTCGGGGCGACGCACCCACCGCTCTCAGGATGGCCAACTCGCGGCGTCGGGCGGCCGCATTCATGGCCACCAGGCTGTAGACCAGAAACATGCCCACGAAGAGGGAGGTGAAACTCAGGAAGGACAAGTTGACCTGGTAGGCGCGAATCATGTCCTCCCCGCTGGCTTTGACGCTCCCGGGCGGTCCGACCTTGAGGTTCGGGCCGATGGCGGCCGCCGCTTCGGCGGGGAGCCCGGCATCCGGGGCGGCCAATTGCAGGTCGATGCGATCGACCCGATCGAAGGTGCCCGTGAATTCCTGGAAGGTGGCAATGTCACACAGGGCCATTCTTCCGTTGGCCAAGGCGCCCAGGCCCTCCGTGGATATCCGCCCCACGACGGTAAAGGGCGTGTCTCCGCTGCGGTGGGTCAGTATCACCTGGCCGCCGGAATCCCACCCGGCCTCCCGGGCCAGCGCCTCACCGGCCAGAAGCGTGAAGGGCTCGGCCATGATCTGCAGCCAGGCGGCCTCTCCCCCGGCCGGCCCGGCTTTCTCCCAGGAGCGCATGGCGCGATCCATGAGGGGGTCGATTCCCACCAGTAGAAACGAACGTCCCCCGCCCGCCTGCCGTGTGTAGGTAGTCATCACGGGAGCGGCGACCACCCCCGGTATCGCCCGCAGCCTGGCCACCAGATCCTCGGGAACCCGCCCCCCCGGCTGGGTCACGACCTGGTCGGCACGGCCGGAGATGGCATCCATGCTGCGGGTGAAAGCATCCAGCGAAGCATCCACGGCGATGCGCACACTCGTGAAAACCGCCGCCCCGAGGGCGATTCCCAGCACCACCGCCAGCGCCCGCCAGGGATGACGCTGCACCTGCCGCAGATTGAACCAGACGAAAAGCCTGAAAAAAAACATCAGCGCGAACCTTTTTCCGGCCGGAGGGCGCCGTCCCTGAGATGCAGGCGAAGCGTGGCCTTGTCGTCGGCCTGGTCGCTGTGGGTGGCGATAATAACGGTGCAGCCCTGCTGGCGATTCAAATCCCACAACAGTTGGATGACCATGTCGCCATTGCGGCTATCGAGATTGCCGGTCGGTTCGTCCGCCAGGATGAGGGGGGGGCGGTTGATGAGGGCCCGGGCAATGGCGGTGCGCTGCATCTCCCCACCCGACAATTGGGCCGGGTGATGGCGGCGGCGGCCCGCCATCCCCAACCAGTCCAACAGGTCCGCAGCCCGCTTGCGGGCGGCTGTAAGGGGGGCGCCGGCCAGCAATGCCGGTAGACAGACGTTTTCCTCGACGCTCAGGGTCGGAAGCAGATTGAAGGACTGAAACACCATTCCCACGACCTTGCGCCTGAAGGCGGTCATTTGGGCCGCGCTCAGCCGATCGATGTCGTGACCGGCAACGGTCAGCTCTCCCGCTGTGGGACGATCCAACCCGGCGATCAGCGCCAGCAAGGTGCTCTTGCCCGAACCGCTGGCCCCCTTAAGGACCGCCAACGCACCGGTGGGGATGTCCAGATCGACCCGGTTGAGGCCGATCACCTCGCTGTGCCCCGGGTGATAGGTCCGCGAGAGTCGACGTGCCCGGACGATGATATCGGCAGGGGTTTGGGCTTTCATATTGCGGACGGCGGCAGGATGCCTTGGGCAACAGCCCGCTCCAGGAGCGCCTCAACATAGCGCCACAGCACGGGGGCGCCTTCGTCCATCACCCGATTGCGCGCCACGACGCGATCGTGGGTAATACCGTTTTCCTGCCAGGACTTGCCTTGGGAATGGTAGTTGTTAAGGACAGGCTGCAGGCGGTCGAGGGCGTTGGCCAGCCGGGCTTCGGGCGTCTGGCGCGCTTCGAACTCTTCCCAGAGGGTCGTGAAGCGGTCGCCGATGTCCGCGGGAAGCAGGCCGAAAAGACGTCGGGCGGCAGCCTGCTCGCGCGCATGCTGACCGCTGGCGGCAACCTCGTCGTAGCAGAAGGTGTCGCCCGCGTCGATTTCCACGATGTCGTGCACCAGGAGCATTTGAAGGACACGCCCCACGTCTACGCCGTCTCCGGGAGCGTATTCGCCCAGCACCATGGCCATTACGGCGATGTGCCAGGAGTGTTCGGCCGAATTCTCCTTGCGGCTGGCGTCCATCAGCCAGGTCTGGCGGCGAACGCTCTTAAGACGGTCGAGTTCACGGATGAAATCGAGCTGGCGCTCGAGCCGGTCGTCCATGCGTATTAACTCCAATTCTTGGGCCTGACCGCTTTCATAAGGGATGAACGTGCTCAAGGTCCGAATTTCGAGCCTAAAGGGCCGGCGGTCAAACTGCAAGCTAAGCTTGGTCGCGCCCACTTGACCATCCGGTATCTGCCGGCAGCCGAGGAGGGTTGTCCACTCAGGTCGCTGTCCGCTTTCCCGACGGGTGAGCTATTGCGGGACCCATTTCCGAGTCTGCGCCGCGATCACACCCGCCTTCCCCAGACGGCAAAAACCGGATCGGAGACCAGCATCTGACCGGCATACTTGTCGTCGTCCGGCCGCGGCCATCCCTGGCTGGAAATAGTCTCCAGACGATTGAAATGTCCATTCCGACTGAAGTACTCCCGTACCAGCCCCATGCGCTCGAAGGGATGGATTTCCGTCCAGACCCTGATGGCCTTGGGCGGGAACCAGCGGTTGGAAAAAGTCACGACGAAAATGCCGCCGGGCGCGAGCACGCGGGCCATCTCGTCGAAGACGTCGAACGGGCGGGTGAGGTATTCCACCGACACCGTACAGACGGCGGCGTCGAAAGCGCCGTCGTCAAAAGGCAGATGCGTATCGCGATTTAGATCCTGGACCACCCGGCGTGACAGGCGCGGATTGGCGGAAAGTTCTTCCGCATTCAGGCCCAGCCCGTCTACCGAACGGGTCTCCAGGTCTTCAGGCAGGTGGGACGTCCAACTGCTCATAAGGTCCAGCACCCGGCTGCCTTCCGGGATCAGGCGCCCATAAAGTCCGCGGATGGTATCGATGGCGTGAGCGTCGATATGCTGGACAAAACGCGGTTGGCGGTAAAAAAGACGATCGTCCGCAGGATCGCCGCGGTCAAACGCCTCCGGTGAAAAGAAATCCGTGGGCTCACCGTTGCAACGGGCCTGCATGCCGGGTCCGGTGGTGACCTGCTCCGCCCAGTCGTACAGCGTACCGCCATGTTCTTCAAATTTTTCGCGAACATCCGTGATGAAGGCTTCGAGCACCAGATCGCGGTCGGCCAGGGGGTGGTTGAAATCGGCATCGATCCCCCGCGTCGCCACGGCGGTGCAGCGAAACGGTTCGATATTGCCGCGGAACACGCCGCTTACCCCCTGGAGGATACCCCGTGGATAGAAGCGCCCGTAGCGCGGACGCAAGGTAGTGCCGTCACCCAGGCGTCCTTCGATGCGTGTGTGGGCCACCGGGTGGATGGCTTTCGCGGTCGCGGCCGGAATCAGTTGGGCAGGACGAAAAGAATGCGTGATGCGATCACCGGTCGACGCCCCTATGATCTTTTCAGCGACCGCTGGAGGGAGTATGTCGCGCCAGAAGTTAACGCGCTGCGCGAAATATCGATCTTCGTGCTTGATTCCGTTTTTGCTCCATTTTAAACTAAATTCAATGCTCGCCAGATTATCGGGCGTAATCGTGTTCATCATCGGACTCCAAAACATAAGGCCGGCAAAACCTTGAAGCCATTTTAAGCACGAAGTCCGTGGAGTCCAGACCCTATTTTCCCCCATCGGTCCACGTCGACCGTCACGCGGTACAACCAATGAAAGGTGATGCCATGTTGAAATCATTCTTTACAGCCTTGTCTCTATCAACTGCCTTCATACTCGCGTCCTCTGCCTGGGGATTGGATTTTCAGGCGGGCCGCTACGAAATCACCTCGTCGATCAGCATGCCGGATATGCCCGGCGCGATGCCGCAGACCACGATTACAAAGTGCTTGACCGCCCAGGACCCCGTGCCGGATCAATCAGCCGCCAGCGAGAACTGCAAAATCGAGCACATGAAGACCACGGGCAACACCGTGACCTGGAAAGTGGAATGCCAGCAGAAGGGCCAGACGACGAAGACCAGCGGCAAAATGACGTATGCCGGTGACCGCTTCGAGGGCTTGATCGACACCGTCATGGTTCAACCGCATGGCAATGTGACGATGAAGGCCACCGTCAAGGGCCGGCGCGTCGGTGACTGTCCGTAGGGCGACCGTCGCCAGCGCCCGTTTCGCCTGCGATGCAATGGCGCAGCGATGGTTAGCCTCTCCTGGTTTCTTCCCGGATGCATACTGATTTCGTCAGTTAATCTCCCGCATTTCGGATCGCGGCGCTGACAGGCAGGCGGCCAGGCGCGTCTACATCGGATCAGCTGGCGGCATTTCTACTGTTTCTTTCGATGCCCTCTGCTCGCGTTCTTCGGGGCAAATATCGACTTATCCATCAACGGACGACCGCGCTTATCGAATCGGCAACGCTCGTAGAGCGCCAACTCACATGGGGTGGCCTGAACCGTGGGCCGCCTCGCCTCAACCGGCTGATACCAACTGTTGAGAGGTGAAGCCATGAGCGGTTTCGCGCATTACAAGACCGGTGTGAAACACAGCCTGCGGGCCCGACGCTTGTCTTCGGCGATGCAAAGCTAGGCGGGCGAACCGGAGGGACTGGAAAAGCGCGTCCCGCCGCATTGCATCAACAGCTTCAATACCGCCCGCAAGCTGTTGATACAGGCCGAGGAGAGGCCACGCCTGGGATTTATCGATCGCGGTTGGCGCCTCTTTCAGGCGATACGGCGGAAGGAATTGCTCAGTTTC
>JAAUYG010171566.1_pt1 | contig 39914 bp, 52 predicted proteins | sample 7278091 | NCBI WGS metagenome assembly JAAUYG01 (sample SAMN14350201, study PRJNA611818) | marine sediment metagenome | isolation source: surface marine sediment (0.6m) | place: French Polynesia: Moorea | collected 2018-08 | reverse complement strand
GGTGGAGGCGGCGGCGGCGTGGGTGGAGGCGGCGTGGGCGAGGGCGGCGGCGGAGAGGGCGAGGGTGGAGGCGGCGTGGGCGGCGGCGAGGGCGGCGGCGAGGGCGGCGGCGGCGGCGGCGAGGGTGGCACACGACATCGACTTGATAAGCGTTGCGGTTGAAGCAATGGAGAGTGACGACCAATGATCAAAATAAGCTCGGGAGTGCGTGTAGAATCGTTTGTCAGCGGCGGCCCGCGATTCTGCGTGGTCTGGGGCCCAAAAAAACCCGAGGCCCTTAGAGGCCATTCTCGAGCTTTTAACGACCAGGCTCTTAGAAAAGACTCACCTGAACTTGCCGAAAGGAGGTGATGCCTATCAAACACCGATCTTAACTGCTGTGCCCCGCCGGCGTTAGGTCATAGCCTCAACACACAAGGATGCGCCGGCGGGTTTTTACGCTATCGGAAACCGAAAAGGAGCCAAAAATGAAACGAACAAACCCCAACCTCTTAATCCTCTCGCTCTGCGCGCTGATTTGGACAGGCGCGGAGGTAACCTCGATCGTACTCGCGCAGACCGCCGCGTCAGAGGCGGTGAACCTAAAGAAGGTCACTATCGGATGGCAGCACAACGACGAAGACACGGACGTCGATTATTACGAGCTCGCTGTCACGAGGGCCGACGTCAACCCGAACGCCGGCGGCGAGATCCTCAAGTCCGGCACTACGCCGTACCCGAACGAGGAAAAGCTTCTCGACTTCGCCGAGGGGATCGAAGACGGGCCCGTGAAAGTGTGGGCTCGCGTGGTGGATCACGCCGGCAATGAATCCGCGTGGTCCGAACCGCTTGATTTATTGAATGATCAGACTCCACCGAAAACGATCACTATCGAGATTGTCGCGACAGCCACTATCAGGGAACCATGAGAGAGACGATCGATGAACCGGGAAGAGTACGAAAGATTCATGCGCGCGAATCGGCTTGACCCGATGGCGAAACTCTTCGTGGACAAGGAAGCGGAAAAGAAAAAGAAGGAAAGGGAGAAGAGGCGCCCTATCAAGAGGTTCCGTATCAAGAAGCCTCGCCGCGAGAAGGCGACCGAGAGCGATAAGCTCATGGCGGAAGCTTTCATGTTAGGGCTTAGAGGAATTCGCGTGCTTATCATGGCGCATACGGACGAGCATGCCTACAGCCTCGCCGCGACGGTGCGCAAAAGGTTAGAGGATCGGAATGCGGACTCTTCCCTTGTTACTTCTTCCGGCCCGTTAGCGCCAAAAGAAATCCCCCTTGACACCCGCGTCGTCATTCATAAGAACGTTGACAAGGTGAGTGTCAAGGGGGCTCATAGTGCGGAGTACCCACGAAAGGCGTTTATCGCTCTTTGGGATCTTTTCCGCAAAGAAGAGATTGCGCAACGTAGCAAAGAAAGCCCGCGAGAAGAACCCGCCGAAAACCAAACTGATGCGCGCAAAAAAGAATCAGAAGAAACGTGAGAAACTTAGCCACGTTTCGCCTTCTTCTTCTTCCCGGTTGATTTGAACGCGTCCGTAAGGTCGATGACGTCCGTGCATGGCGTTACAACGTCGCCGGCGGAGATCTTTCTTTCCACCATGGCAAGCATCTCACGCGTCCGTGTGTCCGGGAACATCGTCCACGTGAACTTCTTGGCTTTGTTGCGGCGAACGAGAGCCTTCGCGTCAACCACGTTTTTCTTGTGGATCTCAAGATCGAGAAGTTCGGAAGCGTACGTCTCCGCCGCTTTGACGTTCTCGGCATACTCGAGAAGCGTAAGCTTCAAGAGTCCTTCGGAAGGGTAGATAGCGGCCGGTGTCGTCGACGTTATCGTGACTTCGCCGACTGCCATCGCCCTGAGTTCTTCAAGGGCGAGCATGAAAACCTGATACGCTTCTTGCGCGGACGCGGATTCCGGCAAAAGGTAATAGGTTTTGTCTTTCGCTTGGGACGGGAAGAGATACTCGGCGTCCGCGTAGCACGCCACCTTGAATATCTCATCTCGCTCTTTCTTGAGGCTGTCGACTTCCTCGGCCGTGAATACGACTATCGAATCCTTGACGAATTCGTGCGCTTTCCCGGTGTCTTGCTTCTCTATCGGGCCGCACGCGGGGCACGTCGTTTCTTGCTTGATCGGGCTGTGACAATCCGAATGAATGGTCTTCATTGCGGGCGGTGTCAGTCGGGAAGTGAACGCTTTCACGGGGATCGAAAGCATGCTATCGGACGACAGCTTGATCGAACCCTTCCAAGTTGCTCTGCCGAGGGCCGAGCTTTTTTTTGTGGCTTTTCGTTTCGCCATCGGTATGCTCCTAAATGCATGTTGATTTGTCGGCGGACAGTTTTCCAAGTGACGACCTGTCCGCCTTTTTTCGTGCCCGTCGTCAAGGGCGTTGTCGGATTTCAAACTGTGTGGTTTCCGTGCAATCCACGGCAAAAACTACGTCGTCTATAACTTCGCGGGCCGAGGATGCTTCAAGCGCTTTCACGATGCGAAGCTCTGTTTCTCTGTCGCATTCGGTGTAAATATTGATCTGGATCAAAGGGCTTCCTTTCGTATCGCTTCCATCAAAATGGGGACGTCGCTAGGCGACACGCAAGAATCACATTTGTACAGTACTCTTTCAAGAATGCGGAGAGGGATCGCTGGCGCACGCGGGGCGTTTCGCCAGAATCCCAAAAGCAAAACATAGACAACCCCTTGAAACTCCGCGCGCTCAATATCGCTTTCGTTGACGTCGAAATACTTCCGCACAGCGTCGCAAACCAGATCGGCCGTCTCGTTTGCAAACAAGTAAAATTCGGATGTGTTGCTCATTGTAATCTCCAAAGAAAACAAGGGGGACAGCATGGCCATCCCCCTTGAAACGAAAGGACTATTCCGCCGTTGCTACCGTCCGCCATGCCTTCGCGGGAAGGTCAATAACCGTGCTTCCCGCGTGCTCAAGCTCGGTCGCTCTGTCGTAGTCGTCGACGTCTTGAGAGTGACGTGTCACGGCGTTGGCGAGCCCCCATTTCGAGAGATCTCCACCACGCAAGAGATGCTCAAGCACTCCGCCGCGTTCGTCGTCTGTGAGTTTGAGAGTCGGTTGAAGAACCTCAACTACTTTCTCCGGCTTGCCCGTGATTTCTTCCTTCGTGGCGTCCGTGAGTTTGGCCACGTGCGAGAGAAACCGCGTCTCGTCCACGGCGGCTTTCACGTGATCCCGCGCAACGCGCCAAAACGCTTCATCGTCGGCCGCGAGAGTATCATCGCTGTAGATCTCAAGACGGCCTTCGTCGACCCGTCGTCCGATGTGTGTACGCTTCATGACATCGGACGTTATCATGCCGTTTGAGCAAACCAAACGATAGACAAGCGGTGAGATCTGAAGCGAGCCTGCGCCGATTTCGCTGTTACTGATCACGATGCCGGCTTGCACGGGATCGCCGACTTTGACATCCGCTTGGATTCGCGGACACAACGCCTTGATGTAAAGCTTGCGTTCGGTCACGTCGCATGAGACGACGTTGACATCCCCAAGATCGCCCAGCGCGGGGAGCATGATGCTTGCAAGCGTATCGTTGTCGAGTCTCCGGTACCTGTTTGACAAGACGGCGCGTGCGGTCACGTCGTTCGGCCCGCGATTCCATGCGCGAATCATCCTTTTGCTCGGCCTTTGCGTGAAATGCGTATTGACGATGTTCGCAAGTAAACAACGCATCTCTTTGTTGTCGTCGTTCCGGAGAGAATCCCAATACTTCGCGGGGATTCCGAAATGCGCGCCGATCTGCCTTTCGGCGTACGGTGTCAAGTCGAGGATTGCAGGTCCACCACCGATGACTTTAATCATATCGGTTGCGACGTCTTGCTGTAGTGCGATTCGCGACGGGATGTCGTTCCCGGTCGCGAAATGCAATTTGCTCGTATCCGCGACGAAGTCGAGCTTTTGCCGTTTCTGCAAGTCCAGCTTCGCCGCAAGGTCTTTGAGTGAGAGTCCTTCCTTCATGTTGATTTGTCCTTTCGTTGGTTTTTGTTAAAGCTGTACAATCTCGACAAACCAAGGGCGTTCTTTCTCTATCACCTCTTTGATTCGCTTCGCCGACTCTTCAGAGTCGCATCCAAACTCAACCGCTTGTGTGCTTTGGGCGACGCAGACCACCCATGGCTTGTCTTCGGTCGGTTTGTTGATTTTGACTACGTTCATGCTCTATCCTTTCGTATGAAGGGTTTCAGTCATTGTCGTCCGACTCCGTTAGTCGGCACCATTCTTTTTCTATGTCGACCGTCTCCGTCTCTCCGTACGCGCTAGCCAGAAGCACCCACAAGAGACACTTCGCATCATCCGAGCGTATCCAGTGCGTCCCGTGATTGCGTACTCCATCCGCCAGTGTAAGCGCAAACGGCCGAGGGTTCGTGGGCAGAACCTCGGAGTTCATCGAGTCTTTCAGTCGGTCAATGTCGTGCACGTGCATGTTGGTTTATCCTTTAATCCTCTTTTTCGGTTGCGTAACAGTCTCCGCAAAGGCCATCGATTTCGGCGTCTTCTCCGCATCCAGGGCCTGCGCAAGCCCGAGTCTTTGGGTTGTCGATCGACACAAAAACGCGAGCCAAAACCCACGCTTCGCCGGTAGGGATGCCGGTTTCTTCGTCAGTCAAGATGTCGACGTCCGCATCGCGGTCAATCAACAGGTCGTCTTGCTCCCATTCTTCGACGGCGATTTCACGGAAGCGTTTTTCGAAAGCCTCTTTCATTCTGCGATGTCCTCCGTAGTCCGATCCTTGACGACGTCCAAAACGTAGCAAATCGCCGCGAACCGCCCGACGTCTCGCCGCGTCGCCACAAAGTTATCAATCTCTTCCCCCGAGAAAATCCCAAAGCCCGCGATGAATGCACGGAATTCTTGCATGTTGTTGTCCTTTCGTTTTGCAAACTGCCATTGGAGATAGTCAAGGATACAACATGCACCTTTGATCCGTCGACCTAATCCACGGTTTTTTCAACATTTATTTCGATCTGTCCACGCGTACGCATGCCAAACCACGGGGCGCCGTTTGGCACGATTGGCACACCAATTTCCTTGTTTTGCAAGTTTTGCGCTGGTTTGCACTTACAGCGGGCATTTTGCCGGATTCTTTGCCGTCTCCCCCTTGCACCTTTCTCTAAGTCGTGTAGACAAGGGGGTATGGGACAACCGCCGATCTTTGGCACGGGGCTTTGCGGAGCGCTGACGCGCGCGCCCCGCCCAAAAAGGTGAGCAGATCAAAAAAGCAAAGGTGCAACGCCCATGGACGGTGAGCCATCGAGTGTGGCGGCTCCTCCGCATCTGGGGTGAAGCGGCGATTTTTAGATGGCGGGTTTTCAAAGGTGCAAGCCGAAATCGTCGTGCCCGCCACTCGAGCGCCAAACTCAATTAATTTGGCGCTCGAATAACAGCGAGGCGAACTCCCACCTAACACCCACCAGGTGGGAATTTTCTTGTCAATTCCAGCGCCCTGTGGTGAGGTGGTTTGGGGAACTGAAGGAGATCAACAGCATGCACTACAACCCAATGCTCACCGCGTCCGAGCGCCTCGTGCTGGATTTTCTCAAAACCCCGCGAAGTACCAAGGACGTTGGCGCGTGCGCGCCGTGCCATATCGGCGACAAGAGAAGATGGGCTCACCGCACCCTGAAGTTTCTTGTAAAATGGGGGCTCGTATCGAAGGCTGATCGAGGTGGCCGCGGCTTTTGCCGGGAGGTCGATTTCAAAACCACCGAGGCCGGACTTGCGGCGCTGGAGGAAGAGCAATGAAACGACGTGATTTTCTCAAAGGATTTGCCATGACGGCCGCGGGGATTTTCATCCTCGGGCCGGCCGCGTTCCGCGAGAAGCCCGACAGGCCGAAGCTGGTCAAGCTGGAACGGACGAGAGAGCCGTACTTGGGGCCCGGCATGCGGTTTTCCGTTGGGGGTTACCATTTCAGAACGGCCCAAGACGCGATCAACGCCTTGTCTCGCCTTGAGAATCAAGACCTTGTTCTCTTCCTCGAGCGCGGGGCGCGACTCGGTCGGCTGAGAATCATCCAGCCGAAGCTGAACTCGATCAGCATTACGAACGGCGGGCCGATCTGGCTGAGGTGGCAAGCATGAGAGGTTTGGAGCAAGAGTTCGGAGCCCTTGACGACGCGCTCGGCGCCTTCACGGAAAAGATGCGCGAGAAGCTCCGCGACAAGGCCCACGATATGGGCGGCTGGGACGAGCCATGGGCCGAGATGCTTTTGAGGCGCAAGCTCGCCGACCGCGTCGTCGTAATGTTGTTGGACGATTCCCCCCAAGAGGTCGACATCGCCAACTTCGCCATGTTCCTTTTTCATTTCAGGAGTAAACGCAATGGGCAAGCTAAAAATCGGAGAGCGGAACGAGGGCGCCCCGCTTCTTGACGCGGCGCGAATGGCGGTGGAGGCGTACCACGCAGAGAACCAGGAGCAGCTCACGGAGGCGATGGCTCGTCTCACGCGGTGCGTTGTTGAGCTCGACAAGGCGCGCGAGGAGCTGCGGAAGCTTGGAGAGGACATGCAACATCCGCTTCGCCGCATGTTGCGCGAAGGAACTCACCCGCACATCCGAGACCGAACGGGGCACGGACGAGAAAACGTTGTGGGGCCGTAGCACAGCAACCCAACACTTTTTCGGAGGAGAGACATGAAGTTTCGAGCGCTTTTCGTGATAGTGTGCTTTTGTTTTCTCGGCTGCAAGTCCGGCCAACGACTGTCGGATCACACTGAGGAGATCTTGTCCGCGACCGAGGCCGCCATCGTCGTGATCGACGAGATCATCGAGCAGCTCGAGGACGACAAGGAGACGCTCGAGAAAAGCAAAGCCGCGCTGCTCAAGCCCGAGGAGCCGGAGTAACACCAACTTTTTCTGAAAGGAGCCCACGATGGCTGATTACACGGTCAAAATGGCCGACACCGTCCAGGTTAAACCCGCCAAGGTCCCCTCGAGCGTCACGAACGTGAGGATGGAGGTCGAGACGTCCCCCGGCGTCCCGGTGACGGTCGTCGAGAACGCCACCGGGGTTTTCTTGGTCGCGAACATGCTCCCCGGACAGACGCCCGGAAGCTTCCGGTTCCGGAGCAAGTTCTACGAGTACGGAGTCTGGGGCGACTATCACGGCGTTTTCGCCACGCTCGATTTTGTCGCTTCGGACCCGCCGGGGCCCTCTGATTACGAGGTCGTCCCGGCGTAACCAAACTTTGCGCGAACCGTAAGTCGTTTAAACAAAAGGCTTGAGGTTCGCGTGTCCACGTGTACACTTGTGGCTCGAAACAGGTAATCAGGACGCCCGGGAGCGAACAAAAACAGGAGCCCTCCGCTCCCGGGCAATTGAGCTTCTACCGTGGTCGGGGGCTCGAGCAGCTCCACTGCCCCTCGGCCACCCTAATTAGCCTGTCTTGAGGCATCGCAATGGTCCCCTCGGCCCCCCAAACGCCAATTTCTTCGAGAACCCGCGCGGCGCCTTTTTTGCAATATCTACCTGGCCGCCGTCCGGTTCGCTCCCGGAAGTTACGGCGGCCCTTTTTTGAAAGGACACACAGCGCATGAAGTACGACGAAATGGGCGCGCCCGCGAACTCGGAGCCTGAAGTGGATCCGAACGCCGACACGGATGTGATCGAGGTGGCCCAAGGCGTTAATCGCGTCTTGACCCGTTCTGAAGCGGTCGACATAATCGAAGAAATCTGTACGTATCACGCGCCCGAAGGCGACCAGGGCGAGCGGTACAATGCGATTCGCGGCGCGCTGAGAGTGTTCCTCCGTGCGATCGACAACAATTGCCCGCCGTGTGCTGACCGCTCGTCCGCGATCCGCAAGGCGCGCGAAGCGGCCATGACCGCGAACGCGGCGATCGCGCTCAGGGGGCTTGTTTGATGTTCTGGTGGAAGCGGAGGAAGGAAACCGAGGCCAAAATCCTTGAGCTCGAGGAGCGCATCGAGGAACTCGAGAAGCGGCTCGCGAGGCAGTGTGGCCGCGGGGAGCGGGGGTTTTTCATGGAGTGTGGTCGGAGGGTGGGGGCGGCGGGGACTCTTCCGGCTGTGAAGGACTTGCTGATAGAATACTTCGCGGCACGCGAGCGCGAAACGCTCGGGAAGCCGCTCCAGTTTTTTGTTCAAGAGGAAGGCGATGGCAAAGAAACGAAAGATGGCAAAGCGGGCTTCTACCAAACCGAAGAAGGCGCATAGAAAAGCGAAGAAGAAAGCGAAGAAGAAAGCCAAGAACAAGGCTCCCGGCGCCGTCGCGATGGCGGAAGACAAAAAGTGGGAGCGAGAGGAAGACCTTCGCACGCTTCAGCGCGCCGAAGAGATCAGAAAGGATCCAAAGCGTCTGCAGGCGGCCAAGAAAGAAGCGAAGGAGAAAATGAGCGCCCTGAAGAAGATTGAGGATCAATAGTCGCCTGTGTTCGGCCCCCGCCATACTCGTCCCACAACCTCGGCGGGGGCCGTCTTTTGAAAGGACAATCAGCATGAGCCGAAAAACCTGGATGATGACCAAGATGCGCTCGCTTGTGGAGCCCGGCTTCCAGCCGCCAGAGGGGCTCGAAATGGTTGTTGCCGGGATGCCGCGCGGCGCGACGACGTTCACGGCGAACGTTTTCAATCAGGTGATACCAACGGGGCACGAGAGCATCTTCCGCAACCGGCATCTGCAGAATCCGCCGGCCGGCAGAACGCCCAAGGTGGAAGTGAGCGGCTTCGCGGCGCCGTGGGCCCAGCTCCTGAAAGCTCACGGCGTCATTGTCGTTCAGCTCCTCCGGCACCCGCTCTATTGCTGCACGAGCTACTTCAACTACTTCTCGGCCGGCAAGGACCGAAAGGACAAGGCCACGTGGGAGGAGGCTTGCGAGACGTACTACGAGTTCCACCGCGAGCTTCGTGCGTGGGCGGCCATTTCGATCCAGGCTGAAAAATGGGAGGAAGAGTTCCCGATCGCGCTCTCGCTGCTCGGGATCAATAGCCCGAAGCTGTACGACCCGAAAGGGGCCAAGGCGAGCTGGAGCGAGCCGAGAAGGGAATGGGACGAACTACCAGACAAACTCAAGGAGGACGCGGCGATCTATGGATACTCTCGACCTTGAAGATGCCAGGCGACGCGAAAAAGCTGCGCTGCTTGAAGATGCCGAAATCTGTCTTGATGATGCCGTCGACGCCCTCGCTAAATACCTGCGAGGGAAAAGCCCAACGAGCGTTGGGAACTCCGTGATTATCACGATGCTCGGGCAACTGGCGTCGATAATGCTTGCGCTGAGGGAGATCAATGCGAACGGAAACATTGGCGGAAGTGCTCGCGAGCCACCCGAGAGTGGTGATGACGGGCTATCCGGAAGTGGGAAAAACGACACTGGCCCAAAATCAGAATGACGGCCGGCTTTTAGTCCACCTCGACAAGGTAATGGAGGAGCACGGATTTTTGGATACGCCTCGAGAAGCGCTGAAACTATTGGCAGGAGTCGATAGGTGGTTGGTCGAGGGCACGCTCGGTTATCGACTCCTGCGCTTTGGCTTGAAGAACGAGCTTTTCGAGGAGCCGCGAAAGCCGTTGAGCGCCGTTGTTCTTGTCACGTCGAAGGTGGCGGTGAGGGCTGAGCACCGCGCCCTCAACAAGGGGTTCGAGAAAATACTACGGGAAACGCTCCCGCTTCTCAAGATAGCGGGCGTCCCGGTTTTTGTGATTGAAGGGAGGCCAAAACCATGACGCGAAAAGAGGCGGAATTTCTCCACCGGCTATCAGGGGCATCCACCGACGCATCCGTGTTGGCGAGCAACGTCTTGCGCCTTAAATGTAGGCTTGATTCACTCAAAGATGAGGCGTATGCCCGCTTCGAGGAGGAGGGCCACGATGTTAGTGAGTATATAGGGCACCTCGAAGAGATCCACAAGGAAGAGCGGGCGGCCTTTGAGGAAGAGTGGCGTGAGGCCTTTGAAGGGAGGCCGCATGCCTGATAGGTACAACGACTCGGTCATTTCGAACATACTCAGAACCCTCGGCCTCCCGAAGGGCGGCGACGCCGTGGAGAAGCGAGAGCGGTTTGCGAGGCACATCGAGACCGAACATAACGATTACTTGATGGCGTGGGAGATCCGGAACAGAAAAAGCTGGGAGGAGATGACCGCCGTCGAGGCAAGGGAGCTCCTCGCGGAACGCCCGGAACTCAAAAGCAACATGGGCATTCTTTCAAGGCTGGCGAAACCATGAACGACTTCAAATTCCAACTCTGCAAGCGGGGGAAGAAGTTCCCGACTTCTGAGCTGTGGGGGTACCAGCCGAAGGTGAACGGGATTCGCTACGCGGTCCAATGCGGGCGCCCCGAGCTCGGCCCCTCTGAGCTTGTTGTCCTGCAGGCGTTCGGCCGAAACTCGAGGCTGGAGATCCCGGACCACATCCGAGAGGCCATCGTCAAGAAGATCTTCCCCGGCGCCCCTCCGGGAACGATCCTCGACGGAGAGTTCCAGTACGGCGAGGACGACCGATCCTCCTGGAGCGTGATCGGTCGGAGCCGTCCGCCGCCGATCGGGACGTTCTACGTATTTGACTGCCTTTATGGCATTGGAGACAGGGCCCCCTTCCACCGGAGGCACGACAGGGTGCTTCGGAAGGTCGAAAGCTCGGATGGCATAGAGCCGGTTCTTTGCGGCGGCTACCACCAGAACTCGGGCCCAGTAGAGATGTACGAGTACTGGCTTGAGGCCGGCTTCGAGGGCATGGTGGCGAAGCGGATGGACAAACCGTACATGCCAGGACGGCATGATGTATGGTTGAAGTTCAGGCCGAAATAGGGCGTCTCAACTCCTCTGAGGCGTCCTTTTTTCGTGCGTGTTTCCGCAGTACGCGCGATGTAATTGCCTTGACAGGGGTAATTTCGGCTGGTAGCTGTTAGGTGTCGTCACAGAAGAAAGGACACCTAACATGCCCCAGGATCCCAAGAACCCCTTCGACGGGGTCACCCAAGAGCACGAGGCGCATCCCGGCCTCACCGAGTCCACCGGAATCAAGAAGCGCACGGACAAGGGCAAGGACGCCACCGACAAGATGTTCGACACGCGCGGCGGGAACAAAGACGCCCAGAAGTAACCCGTGGCCGCGAAGAACTTCACGACGGCCGGCCTCAACGGTCTTCTCAAGATCATTGAGGCATCGACGCCAGAGAACCAGCCGTCAGACGGCGTTCTCTCGACGTACCTCAACCTTGTGAAACAGCACGAGGCTCCCGATCCGACCGAGGTTGACATTCTCCGTGAGGAGATTCAGAAGCTCCGGATCGGGCAAGCAAACATGCCCGGCGTGGACCCGACACGAAACCGGGCGCTCCGGGAGCGCTTACGGCGGCGGAACTATGCGTAGGCCGATTTCAGATCTTTTAGAGGAGGCAAAGGGGGCGCTTTACAACCACCTGCAAGCGCTTCATAACCTCCCGAGCGTCGAGGAGCAGGCGGCTCCGGATTACACGCCTCCCAAGGGGCTCCTGTCGATCCAGCAAGCCGAGCTCTGTCGAAAGTGCGTCAAGGAGCTTTGGGCGATCGACCAGGAGGCCGGCGCCAAGGGCAATGCGGGCGAGGACGTCGAGGAGAAGAGTGAAGAGAGCCTCACGGAGTTCCTTGAAGCTGCAGAGAGGATAAAAGCAGGTGGACCAGTTAGACAGGCAGATCGAAAAGCACAAGCGTGAACTGTGGTTCCGGGGGAATCTCCGGCACGTCACGCGAATCGGGCCCCAACGGGATGCCTATGATTTTGTCATGGGCAGGGACCGTTCGATCTCGGCCTTCGGGCCGTTCGTCCTGAACTTCCACCGACGTCTCGGGAAGACCTTCCTCGTAATCCTCTTCTGCTTCCAGGCCGCGCTTCGCGAGAAGGGCATCATCGCGAAGCTTGCCGGGCCCTCCCTTACCCACATCTCGGACATCTTAGAGGAGCACTGGCCGATTTTCATGGAGCTCTGCCCGCCCGAGCTCGAGCCGGAGCTCTACCGAAACGAGAAGTACACGATCCGGAACCCGAGGTGGGGCCCGATCAGGAAGTGGGCGAAATCTGTGATCAAGCTCTACGGCGTGAAGAACGACCGCGGGGCGAAGATGCGGGGCGGCTCAACCGACGTCGGCGCGTTCGACGAATGCCGCGAGATGATGGATCTCATGTACACGTGGAAGAGTATTCTTCTCCCCACGTTCAAGGGCCGAAAGGATCCTCTCGCGCTCATGATCTCCACTCCGCCGGATTCCATGGATCACGCGTGGGTTTCTCACTTCCTGAAGGAAGCGAAAGACGCCGGCCGGTATATGTGCGTCCCGGCCTCGAAGGATCCGGGCTGGAGCATGGTCGAGGATGAGATGTTCGCGCGCGAGATGGGCGGCCGGCTGTCGCCGGATTACCGCCGGGAAATCGAGTGCGAGCTGATCTCTGACTCCTCACGGTTGATCATCCCGGAATTCGCGGCCGTTGACCACGAGCGAGACGGTGTGATCTGCAACCCGTACGTCGTGTCGGACTACCCGAGGCCGCCGGCGTATTTCTCGTACACCATGTCGGATATGGGCGGCGCCGGCAAGCGAGAGGACCACAACGGGATCCTCTTCGGGTACGTAGACTTTGTTCCCGGCAAGCTCGTCATTGAGGACGAACTCTTTCTCAGGGACTTCGACACCGAGTCTCTCGCTCGTGTGTGGAAGGACAAGATGCAGGAGCGTTACGACCCCGCGGTGGAGGTTGGCCTTGACCGATTCATCGCGAAGTCGCACTGGTTCGCAGACACGACGCCCCAGCAACTGACAGACCTGTCTCGGCTCAACAACCTACACGCCACGCAGGTGGAGAACATCGACCGGGAGGTTGCGCGCCGATTTTTGAGGACCGGCTTCGCTCGGGGGAAGATCTTAATCCACCAGCGCTGTAAGAACCTCATTTACCAGCTTCGCAACGGGACGAGGCTCCCGAACGGGGATTTCGCTCGGTCAAAGCTCCTCGGGCACTGCGACTGTGTCGCCGCGCTTCGGTCGCTTTACCGGGAGGTTGATTTTGAAACAAACCCGAACCCTCGGCCGATTTATACGCCGGGGAAGTATTGGGTCGCGCCTGAAATTGGCTCCCGGCCCGCAAGCGGCTGGGACAAGTACTTCGCCAGGAGATAAAACATGGATGCTGCCCTCGCAACAATCCTCCCCGAAAACGTCCGCGCCGATGTAGAGGACGAGAACGTCGCCCTGGAATATTGGGCCGGCGGCGACATCGCGGATGTTGTAGGGCACGTCGAGGATCACGTCATCGCATGCGAGCGCATGTACGATTACTCGCCCCTTCTGCCGAAGATCGCCAGGTCCGACGACTACTACTACGGGTTTTTCGACGGAGATGCGGATTGGGGCGACACGGCGATACAGGTCACCGGTGAGCATGGCCAAATCCTCACGTTCACCATGAACATGTACCGATACGTGCTCCGCCAGCTCTTGACGCTCGTCACATCCGACATCCCGGCGTACGATGTGGTGCCGACAACCGTTGAGGCGAAGAGCCGAGTCCAGGCGTCGCTCGGCGAGAGGCTCTTGAATTACTACCTCGAGAAAAAGGGCGTGCTTCGCACGATCAAGGAAACGCTCGAGGACGCGCTCGTCAAGTCGACCGGTTTTGTTGAGGTGTACTGGGACGGCGCCGCCGGCGATAGCTATTTCGACGATCAAGAGCTCGACGAGGAAGGTTACCCATCCCAGTTCTACGAGGGCGACGTGAAGGTGGTTCGCCGGCACTTTCTCGACGTGATTTGGGATACCACCGGCGTGGATGACGACTCCGGCGTCAAATGGGTCTCTATCAGGGCTCGAGCGAACAAGTACGACCTCGCCGCCCGGTACCCGGATATGGCAGAAGAGATTCTCGGCCTCTCGATCCCGCAAGAGGACATCCCCGCCTCTCCGGAAAACGAGCCAGGCACCGCGGACCTCGGCGACGACATCTACTACTACCGGTTCTACCACGAAAAGACGGAAGCACTCCCCGAGGGGAGGATGGCTTTTTACCTGCAGGAGTACCCCGAAGATCCGTTGATCGACATGGATCTCCCTTATCCGTCGATCCCTCTAATCTGGTCCAGGGTCGCGAAGTTCCGAAAATCGCTTCTCGGCTGGTCGCCGGCGTTTGACATCCAAAAGCAACAGGAGCTCATAGGCGAGGTTCTCTCGAAGATGGCTACAATCTTCGACACGCTCGGTTTCCCGCTTGTGTGGGCCGGGGGGAAGGGGACCAAGATTCCGGAGCCGGAGACCTTTGTCGGCAACATTGCTTTTGTTCACTCCGACAAGAAGCCGGAGATCATCAATCTCGGACAGGTGCCGGACGAAGCGTTCAAGCTGCTCGAGCTGTGCGTTCGTTCGATGGAAAAAGCCGCGGGCCTCAACGAGGGCACGTCGGGCGAGGTAGCCGGCTCGGTTCGCGCCAACAAAATGCAAGTGTTCCTCGCGGAACAATCCCTCCGCTTCAACTCCGACGTCGAGGCCGCGTTCTTCGAACTCTTCGAGAAGGTCGGGACGAAAATACTCGAAATCCTTCGGGTCTTTCCGTTGCGGAAAAGAACCATCCGAATCGCCGGCACGGCAGAGGCTGATGCGCTTACGAGCTACGCGGCGGATGACCTGTACGATGTCGTAGGCATCATGGTCAAGCCGGGCTCGCGCATCACAAGGACGACCGAGGGGCGCCTTGAAATCGTCAACCTTCTTTCACAAAACGGGGTTTCTCTTCCGAAAGAAGAGCTGCTCTCGATTATCAACGGCGCCCCGATTGAGGCCATCACCGCGGCCGCCGAGGGCCAGACACGCGCAGCGCAAGCAGAAAACGAGGCGCTCATGCGCGGCGAGCCCCATCGCGTCCTTTGGCCAGACAACCACATGCTTCACATCAAGAAGCACGTGCAGCTTCTCTCAAATCCAACCGTGAGAGCAAGAGACGAGATTGTTCAGTCGGTTCTCAATGCGATCACGGAGCACTTCCTTCACTACAACAACCCGAAAATATTCGAGGCTCAGGTGGCCCTTGGCTACGCCACGGTACCACCGTCGCCTCAAGGCGGCGCGGGAGGTTCGCGCCCACCAATTTCAGGGGGAGCAGAATCCCCAGGAGCGGGGCCCGCGCCCCCAGCTTTACCCGAAAGGATAAGCGAAAATGAGTGACGGTGAAACGACCACCCAAGAGGGCGTCGTAGCCAAGAAAGGGGCAACGATCGAGAAGCGCGCCGACAACGAAATCCTCGGCCCGCAGAAGGAGGCGGAGTACTTCGACGATTTCGACGACGCCCCCGTGGAAGGTGAAGAGTACCACGATGACTTCGCCGAGCAAGGGGGGGTGGCCGGCGATGACGACGACCAGGTCCCCGCCGAGCCGACCGAAGAGCCCGGCGAAGAGCCAGGCGAAGAACCCGGCGAAGAGCCAGGCGAAGAGCCAGGCGAAGAGCCAGGAGAGGAGCCAGGAGAGGAGCCAGGAGAGGAGCCAGGCGAAGAACCCGGAGAGGAGGACGACGCCAAGGACGACGATGGAAACCCGCTCAACTCACCGGAGCTTCTCGGCCAGAATCTAAGGCTCAAGGTCGACGACGACATCGTAGAGCTCCCCGTGAGGGAAATCCTCGCTCGAGCGCAAAAGTTCGAAGCGGCGACGGCGCGCTTCCAAAAGGCGTCCGAGAGAACCAGGCAGGCAGTCTCCATCATCGAACATTTGACGGCTGATCCGCTCGAAACATTCCGGGAGCTCATGATCCCGCAATACGGGGTTGAGCGGGTCGAGGAAACGATCAGCGAGATCTGCAAAACGCATCTGCAGGCTGAAATGGAGCTCGCAGGGCTCGAGCCGGCGGAGCGAGCGCAGAGGCTTGCCGAGATCAAGCTCGAAAGAAAAGAGCGGGAGAACAAGCGGCTTCGTGAAGAGAAGAAGAGGGGGGAGATCATAAAGCGCCAGCGGCATCTCGCGGCGCAGGTCTACCGTGAAGTGGAAGCCGCGGGCCTCCCGAAACAGCCGCACATTTACAAGGCGGTCGGGGATTTGTGGGACGAGAAGCAGAGAGCGGGGGAGAAAACAACGATCAAAAAATGTGTCGCGGAAGTCGCCCACCAGGAAAAGCAGCGCACCAAGAGCAACCTGAAGCTCTTGGGAGATGCCGACCTCAGAGAGCTGAACATTGCTCCGAGGGATGGCGGCGACGGCCGAACGACAGCGGCCAAAGCCCTCAGAGTGAGGAAGGGGGCTAAATCTTCTACCAGACCGGCGAAGAGACGCAGGCCAAAAGCTCCTCAAAAACCGGACCCAAACAATCCGAACAACTACACAGACCATTTTTAGTAGGGAGATTTTGTCATGGCCTACGTGACCACTGACGACTACACCGGGTTTTTCAAAAACAAATACGCGCGGCGAGTGGTCAACACCGTCCCGCAGGATCTCGTCTTGCAGCGAGACACGAAGTTCAACTCGGCGGCCAGGATCGGAAAACAGTACGTCCAGGCCGTTATCACGCAGCTCGAGCAGGGAGGTACGTACTCCCGAGGCGGGCAAGGGGCGTTCTCGCTCAACACCCCGATCGCGGGGTCGATCGAGGAGGCCGTCGTTGACGGCTCTCAGTTCGTCTTGATCGGAGGCATCGATTACGAGACGCTCGCCAAGGCCCAGGAAGAAGGCGAGCTCGCGCACGGCTCTTCGGGAGACATGCTCCTGAAAAACATGAGCCTTTCGGCGCGCAAGCGGCTCGAAATCGACCTCTGGATGGGCCAGTCTTCGCTCGGCCTCGGAATCGTTTTGTCGGTCGCCACCAACACGATCACTTTCACGGATGCGACGTGGTGTCCGGGATACTGGATCGGGATGGAGGACGCGGTGTGCGAGGTATTCGCGACCGGCCTCGGAACCAACCGCGGAACGGCGAGCGTGGTTTCCGTCGACGTGCCCAACAAGGCGGTGACGTTCACCACGTTGCCCACGGGTACCGTTGCCACCGACGTGATCTTTTTCAAGGACCAGCGCGAGGCGGCCGCGTGGAACTCGCTTCTCGGGCTTCTCGCCATGGCGGGCACGAGCTCCGGGAACCTGTTCGGCATCTCGACCGCGAAGAGTGTCTGGACGCCGACCCAGTACAACGTGGCGGGCGCCCTCTCCTTCACCAAACTGAACGACGCGATCATCACGGCCGCGTACAAGGGCATGGTCGGAGGCGCGACGGCGTACATCCCGGTGTCGCGGTTCAACGCTCTTCTCACCGAGCAAGCGGCGCTCAGAACGTACGGAGGCGAGTTCTCCGGTCGTGTCGAGCTCGTGAACGGCGGAGAGTCGATCAAGTTCCACACCATGATCGGCCCGCTCATCATCAAGCCGGTGATCTACCTGCAGGACGGCTACGGCGTGATTTGCCAGAGCCGGACCCTCACTCGAACGGGCGCGACCGACGTCACGTTCGAGATCCCCGGCATGAAGCACCCGCTCATGACCGTGGGCGGTAGCGTCGCCGGCGTGACGTTCCAGTGCTACTACAACCAAGCGCTTTTCTGCCCGGAGCCGGGCAAGCTCGTCCAGCTCTACGGCATCACAGACTAACTCAACGCCCCCGTTTCCGGAGGTTTCACCATGCCTGTAACCAAGTCACTTTTCGGACAATCCAGGACCATCCCGGTCTCCAAGGAAAGGAACTGGGGAGCCGAAGTAACGGCATGGATTGGGGACATCAACGACGCCGTCGACCAGACTCACTCTCTGGACGGTTCCGTTGCCAGGGCGAGGTACTCTGTCACCGACACCGCTCTCGCGGCCGGTGCGACCCTCACCCCAACCCATAACGTACACCGCGTATCCGGGAGCGGGGGCGCTGTAACGCTTGACGGTACGACGGCATTTGCCGTTGGCACACGTTCCGAGCAGGTTCTTGTTCTGCGCGGGACCGACAACACGAACACCGTAACGGTTCCAGCCACCTCGAATGTCGAAATGAACGGACCGGTCACCCTCGGAGACGGGAACGAGATCTGCTTCCTTTGGGATGACACGGATTCAAAGTGGAAGGAGTCGTCACGAAACAATTGAGGTAAACACATGAGTGTGAAAGCGCCGCTTCACGCGGAGAAGCAAAAAACGTACGGGGGCGTACAGTGGGACACGGTAGAGCGCGAGACCAAGCTGGTTTGCCCTCTTTCCGGGAAAAAGATCTACCGGAAGGGAGTCGACCTCGGGCTACTCGCGAACGCCGGAGCGGACACGACCGCGCACGGGATTACGGGGATCGGCGTTGCCGAGGGCCGTTATTTCCGTGTGCGGGGGTTCATCAGTGACGGGACAACGATGGAGGACCTCGTCGGCGCCGTCGGAGTGACGAGCGTTGAGGTGAACGCGACGAACATCGTTGTCACTTCATCGACCGACCTCTCGAGCCACCGCGCGTTCGTCCTTCTTGAATACACGAAAACCTAAACGGGGCCGGGGCTTTGCTTGATCGCGGCCCCGGCAAACTAACATGGCGCTTACCGACAGCCTTTACATGTACGCGAATCTCGACGAACCAAACTCGGGGGACGACGCGGTTCTGGATTACGGCCCTACGCTTGTTCACCCGCTAAGGGACGTGTACTCCAACGTCGGGCCAGATGCGACAGGCGGCCCTGATGGCGGGGCGTGTCGATTCTGCAATGCGCCGCTTGCGACGAGAGAGTACTTCGACACGATCAACGAGGCCGCCACGAAGTACCGTTTCAGCGGGCTCGATTGGTCGGTCGCGATTTGGGCGAAGCTCGCGGACGAGACGCACAACCGCCATCTCGTTACGCGCTACAACGTCTCGAACACGGCGCAGCAAGAGTTCCGCTTCTTCTTCAACACCACGCAAAAGAAGTGGGTACTCGGCGTTCGGAAGGACGGGGCGAACATCGATTACTTGCTCCACTCCCAAACGCCGATTGTGACGGCGACGTGGTATTTTCTCGCTTTCGGGTACGACCACACGAACGACAAGCTTTGGGTCTCGATCGACGGAGGCGCGGCCGAGGAGCTCGCGGGCTCCGCGGGCATGCAGGATGTCGCTCTCGTGAACCTCATGACGATCGGCGCCGACTATGCCGGAGCGGATACGCTCACGACCTTCAACGGGCGGATCGCGAAGCTTGGCATGTGGACGAAGCGCCTCACGGCCGCGGACATCACGAACCTCTACAACGGGGGGAACGGCCTCAATTACCCGTTCACGGAATACCCGGCCCCGGCCGACGTCACGCAGACCTTCCAGCGCGTTTTCGACCTCTCGAACGCGAAGATCCTCGTAAGCCCCGTCTCGGCGTCGTCAACCGGTTCGCTACTGTCAATTCGGCAGATCCTCGACGACTGTTGGAACGTTTACGGGCAAACCCTCCGCGTCGTGGACGTGTCCGCGGCGACCAACACCGATCTGGACAAGCTTTCGCCGACCCAGATCTTTCAAAAAGTCCACGATCCGGGCGCCCATGCTTTGCGGGTGATCCAGGGCGTGGCGGCCGGCGGATCCGGCTCGATCCTTTCAAAGGAGCAAATTCTTTGGAAGTGTTACGACCCAACGAACGTCGCGCTTCGTTGCTCGCCGGCTGGCGCCGGCGGTACCGGGGGCGGCTCGAAGTTGGACCTGACGCAAATTCTCCGCGAGATCTACGATCCCGGAGTCGGACTTAGGATGAACCTGTGATATGGGAGCTTCAAGAATCTTAGAGCTGGAGGGCGCGGCGCCGGAGGTTAGATTCCGCGACGCGGCCCGCAATTTCCTCTCCCTCAAGGCGCCGTCCGGCCTCGGGGGGGATGTCACGCTCGAGCTTCCGGACGCCGATGGAGCCATCAACGAGGTTCTCAAGACGGACGGCGCGGGGAAACTCTCTTTCGGTGCTGGCGGAGGGGACATCACCGGCGGCGGGACGAACACCCGGCTGGCGCGGTTCAACGCCGCGAAGAACATCGTCGATTCCGTGATCCAGGACAACGGCACGTCTCTTGGTATCGGGGTTGCGCCGAGCGCGAACGCTTTCCTGGCGCTCGTCGACGACGCGGGGCTTACCGACGCGCTCCGCATTACGGGCTCGAACTCCAAGCCACTCGCGAATCTGATTCAGGGCGGGAACGCGGCTGGGCTGATCGTAAATAAAACCGGGGTGCTCACCGGCGAGCTCGTCGACCTCACGAACGCCGGCACGGGCGACGCGCTCGAGATCAACCAGAACGGCGCCGGCGTGGGGATCGACCTTAACGTGGGCGCGTCCGGCGGCGTAGCGCTCGACATCGCGAACGCCGGAGCGAACTACGGGATCCTTCTCACGCAGACCGGGAACGCGACCGCGCTCGAGATATCAAACCAAGGGAACGACGTCTCGATCAATATCGACAACCAGGCGGGCTCCTCGAACGGGATTGTCATCACCAACGCCGGGCTGGCCGAGGCGCTCAAGATTGCGTCGACCGTGGCGCAGCACTGCATCAACGCGATCCAGGACGGCGACAACGACGGGATCTATATCGATCATTCGGGCGACGGGATCGGCCTTACGGTGGTCCACGATGCGGCGGTCTCCGGGACAACGACCTCAGCCGCGGTCGACATTTCGGACTCGACTGACGGCCCCGCAATCAAAATCGGGAAGACCGGCACCGATTTCGCGATCGAGATCACGCACTCTTCGACGAATTCCGCGCTTCGAATCGTCGCGACGACCATTGCGAACTGTGTTTCCACGGTCCAGAACTCGACGGGCCGCGGCTGGTTCCACACGCAGACGGGGAACGGCGACGGCGTTTACGTCGACCACAACGGGAACGGAATCGGCCTTTGGATCGACAAGCAATCCGGATCCGGTGACGGAGTCCACATCGACCAGGACAACACCGACGACGCCCTCAGCATTCAGCAGGTCGGCGCAGGCCGCGGAGTCTACCTTAACCAAGACGGCGACGGGGACGCGCTTCACATAGATTTTGACGGGACGGGCGTAGCGAACCACGCGATCGATATTGATTACGACGGAGGGGGCCAGGCGATCAATATCGACATGAACACCGGGACGTACGGGATCTATCTCGACACCGCCACCGCGTTCACCGCGCTTGTCGTCTCCTCGACGTCGACCGCGGATCCGGTAGTCGAAATCGACGTCTCCGGCACGGGGCGCGCCCTTCTGATCGACATGAACAACGTGGGCGGCTCGACGTGTCTCAAAATCGAAAACGCGGGGAGTGGGCTATACATCGACACGGACGCGGGCGCGGGCACCCCGGCGCACCTTACGAATGCGGGCGTGTGGACGGACGCGAGCTGTTTTCGGGAGTACAAAACAGACTTCGAGGACGTCGACGGGGCCCAGCTCGTCGAAAGCATCAAGAAGTTCAAACTCCAGAAACACCGGCCAAGCCAGAACTACAACCCGAAATTCCCGAAGGCGCTTCGTGTGGCGCAGGATGACTTGATTGCGGCCGGGATTGAAACCAACGGGATCAGCGGCGTTGAGGTAGCGACTCTCGCCCTCGTCGCGATCCAGGAACTAATTAAGAGAGTCGAAGCAATCGAGGCCCGGAGATGAGTGTAAGAGTTTCCGTAGACAAGAAGCTTCTGGAGGAACTTTTAAGTGTTGCGGCAAACAACCTAACCGTAAGCGTCGGCGCACAAACCGTCTTCGCTGTCCAACAAGACGCCAAGGTAATTCAGGATGAACACGACTCAACTGGTACGAGCGGCGAGAAGGCTGTGGAAGGGCCCGCAAACAAGCCTTCTGGCGACTGACACGGAAGATTTCCTCGCGTACGCCGATAGCTGTCTTATCGAGGAGGTAATGCCCCGCCTGTACGAACAGGAGGAGGATTACTGCACCATGAAGGTGAAAATCCCGTGCGTCGCAAACCAGCGGGGGTACGACATCCCGAAGCGGGCCTTCAATACGCTGGTGCGCCACGCCTGGATTCTCCCCGCCGGCGCCGACGATGATGACGCCGAAGAGCTCACGTGGATCAGCCCGGCGAACAAGTTCCGCCATACTGTCTCGGGTATAGCCACGCACTTTTGGTTTGAGAACGACCAGGTCCACCTGAACGGCACGCCCGAGGGGACGCTGATTCTCGCCTTCCCGTTCAAGCCCGGCGAGCTCGTCGAGATGGATGACGTTCGCATCGTCAGTAGTGTCAATACGGCACTCAACCAAATCACGCTCACCGCGGCGCCGCCGAGCGGTTGGGGCGCCGGGGGCGAGCGGTTTTATATCTGCGACCCGGAGCGCACCGGGATGCCTCGGTATTACGACAAGCTTTCAACGACGATCGCCGGGAGCGTCATCACGCTCGACTCCGAGATCGCCGGCACCACGTACGGCTCCAAGCCGGTCGAGGAGGGCGACTACGTCACACTCGCAGGCTACGCGGCTCGGCCCATGGTGCCGGAGGGGCTCCACACGGCGGTCGCGCAGGGCATTTGCGAGCGGATAGCGCAATCGAACAACGACACCGAGGCGTTCCAGATCGCGCACGGTAAGTTTCAGCAACTCATGAAAGACAACATGTCGTCTCTTGACCAGCGGGTGACGAAAAAGAAGCCCCTGATCAACTACAACTCGCGGTTTCGAAGGTTCCTTGGCTGGAGGGCCCTTCGATGACAGCGACCCTTGAACTCATCCAGAAGCAAAACGGTCTGAACCTTCAGTACGATCCGCTCGAGACGCCCGAAGGTTCTTACTCGGTTGCGGATAATGTGTGGGCCAACCGCGAAGGGCTCCTCGAGTCGCGGCGCGGGCTCGAGCGGTTCGGCGCCGCCGCGGCCGACAGGATCGACACGCAGTTCGAGTTTGACGGCCGGCTATTGAGGCATGACGACTCCGGGAACCTGGAGTACGATTCGACCGGCGCCGGCGTGTTCGCCACCTACGCCGGGACGTTTTTGAAGCCGGCAGCCTCCGTCCGGATGCGCAACGTGGAGATCCGGGAGCAAAACTTCATCACCACATCGAAGGGTGTGTTCTCCCAGGACTCCCTTACCGACGCCCCGGCGCGCGCAGGGATCGAGCCGTTCCTCGAGCTCACGATCACCCTTGCTGGTACCGGCTTGCCATCGGGCCCGCTCACCCCCGACTCCCAGACAGGGTACCGGGCGATCTGGGGCCGCGAGAACGACAATCTGCGCACGCTTCGGGGCGCGCCCTCGGAGCAGGAAAGGATCACGTCTCCGCTTCACGCCTCGACGTACACGTCCGCGGCGGCCGTAATCACGGTCACGACACCGTCAAATCACGGCTACTCGATCGGGGACACGGTCGAGATCTCCAGCGCCGACGATTCCGCACTCGACGGCTTTTGGGTTTTGACTGCAGTCACCGCGACAACTTTCACGTTTACCGCGGGCGGGGCCCCGACGCCGGCGAGCGGCAATCTCAGCGCCGGCAAGCACTGGAACGCGTCGATCGAGTTCCCAATCCCCGACGACGTCGTTGCCGGCGACTGGTATAGGGTCTATAGGACGCTCCCGAGCGCGGACCAGACGTCGGTTCCGGGCGAAGAGCACTACCTTGTAAAAGAGGAGGTCGTCACCGCGGGAGACATCGTCGCGGGCACGATCACGTACGTCGATTCGACACCTGACAGCCTGCTCGACAAGGAGTCCCTCCTTTACACGAACCCATCCCTCGGCTCGAGCGCGAGGCCGAACGACCGGCCGCCCTATTGTGTGGACATCTGCGAGTACAAGGGCCACGCTCATTTCGCGGGCGCGAAGTGGGAGGAGGAGCGCCAGATCACGCTCAAAGATCTGACGAACCTCGTTTCAGGGACGAGCTACCTCGAGTTCGGCGGGGAGCGGTACGTTTTCGCGGGCGCGGAGAACGTCGGGCTGAAGCAGTTCAAGCTTTTCTCGACGACAACCACGGCCGAGAACATCCGCGACACCATGAAAAGCCTCGTGCGTGTCGTGAACCGGGCGTCGGCCGTCTACTACGCGTTTTACGTTTCCGGGGTTAGTGGGGCTCCGGGGAAGGTGGTGATTCGCCACCGGGCCCTCAACGGTTCGAGCTTTGACTTTGTGGCCGACCTGACAGCGACCGGCGATAGTTTTGAGCCGGCAATCCCCACCGCAAGCTCCACGCTTATGTCGGACGCGCCGGGGGGGGACAACGTTCTTGCCCGCTCGAAATTCGAACAGCCCGAAGCCGTGCCGCGGCTGTCAACGGAACCTGTCGGTTCTGAGACACACGCGATCGAAAGGATCCTCGAGCTCAAAGAGGTGATGGTGATCCTCAAGAATCTCGACGGCTTCCACGCCCAGACCGGGAACTCTGACGGCACGGTCGGTAACACGTTCAAGATCAAGGGGCGTGATCCGAAGCTTCATATCTACGGCAGGGACACGGCCGCGGTCCTCGGGAACCGCGTATTTTGTTACACGAGTCAAGGCTTTGTCGCGATCAGCGAGTACGACGCGGCGATCGTCGGCCGAGAGGTTGAAAAGAAGCTCGCCACTATCCGCGCAACCACGGACTGGGACTCGCTCGCGTTCGCTGTTGCCTACGAAACCGAGGACATGTACCACTGCTTCGGGCCAGAGGCATCGACCGACACCGAATGCGTGCTGGCGTGGACGTACAACAACCTGAATGAGAAGTTCGTGAACGGGTACCGGAAGCGGTGCTCGGCCGGCCACGTGCTTTCGTCCGACGACAAGACGTATCTCGCGCATGCGGATGATGACTTCAGCCTGCAGGAGCGAAAGTCGATCGATGAGACCGGGACCGACTACATGGACGAGTCGGTAAGCGCGACGATAACGGCGGTCTCTACGACCACAAACCCGGACGGTGACACCGTCACGCTTCTTACGGTGACGTACACCTACGCGGGCGCCGACCTGATCGACGGCTTCGTGATTGAGCAGGGCGCGCTTTGGAGCGAAGTTGCCGCGGTGACATCGCTCGGGGGGACGTCCTACTCGCTCGAGCTCAACGAGCTGATCGCGGGCTACGCGAACGGCGCCGCGACCATGTACATCCCGATTCTTGTCAAGCTGAAGACAGTACCGCTCGTCGGGAAGGGTGTCGCGACCCTCAAACAGTACAGCGAGACGCATATCGAGTTTGAGAACGACCGCGCGTTTAGCCATTACGTCTCGCTCGAAACAGATTTTGTCCCCGGCGAAAACTTCAATGACCGGCCGTTCTCTACACTGCCACCGAACGCCGGATGGGGCCTCAGCGAGTGGGGCGGCTCGTGGGGGGATCCGGGCGACGTTGCATCGACCCCGCTCATTATTCCACACGAGAAGGATTACTGCCGAGCGCGCCGGCTCATGATCACGTATTATCATCATGTGGCGAGGGAGAGGGTCTCTCTCAGCCAAATCACCGTGCCGTACCGAGAAACCGGCATCAGAAGTTCTAATAAGGCGTCAAGCTAATGCCCTGCAAAAATAAGAAGAGAAAAGGCAAGAAGAAGAAAAAAGGCAAGAAGCGGTAGCGTACCGCAAAAAAGATCGCACTTGTATGCGGCCACACGGCATCTTTTGCCCCAGAAGCACCAATCCAAAAGGCTAAAAAGTGGCAAACGTCGAGAATTTCGTCAAAATCACCCCGAAAGATTACGAGGGCGCGCCCGACTGGTTCGGCCGAATAGCCGACCGGCTCAACGGCACGCTTGAGGGCATCACCTCTGCCCTACAGGCGGGGCTTACCGCGGAGAACGACGACGCCGAAACGCTTTCGATTACGCTACTCGACGGCCAGGAGCAGGAGATCCAGGCGCCAAACGTGAAGGGCGTGATCGAGGAGGTGCGCGTGATTTGGTCGCAAGTGGCGCTTACTTCTTTTCGTTGGGAGCTCTCAGCTTCCGGGGCGAAGATCACGGCCGCGTTCTCGGGATCCCCTACGAGCTACATCAGTATAAAAGTAAAGGTTGTTGGAGGAGACGGATAAACCGATGGCGTACTTACCAACAAGCAAAGATGTAGACGGCATGCTCAACGGGGAAGACGGACCGCTCACGCTTACTGGATCAATGGCCGCCGGAGCGCCGGCCTCTTCAGGCGATACCACGGCCCCCGCCGGCGGCCTCTCAACGACCGCCCCCTCCGCCCCGAGGCGCCCTCTCGGGACAGGCACGACTCTTAGCGGACTCGGGGAACGGGCCGAGAGAATCTCTTCCGACCTTGGAGGGCTGGTCAGTCGCTTTCGCGAGGAAGCGGGCCCATCGAGAAGCTTCGGTGCGGAGCAGGAAGAGACACTTCGCGGCGCAATCGGAGGCGGAGGGGATTTTGACGACGCGCTCGGGCTCACCATGGCGCGGTACGGCGGGCCCGCCGGGCTCGACGAAGGAGACCTGGCCGGCTTTGAGTACGATCTCGGCCAGGTCGGCGCGATCACAGACCCCCTCGCGCGCGGCCGGGGGCTTGTGGAGTTCGAGCAGCAAAGAACGCCGGGCCTCACGCCTGGCGAGGCGCGGTTCGAGGCGGAGCGGCGGTTCGAGGATGTGATCCCGGAAGCGATCACGCTCGGGCGAAGGGCAAGGATGGGCCTCGGTGACGTCATGAGGGAGCGGGAGGAAGCGGCCGCTTTTGCTGCCGAAAGGGGAGAGGAGGAGCGCGGAATCCGCGAGGCGGCTCGCGAGTTCGTCGCCGGCGAGGAGGCCAGAAGGATCGGCGAGCTCGAGGAACGCGCGGCCGCGGAGAACCAGCGCGCGCAAGACATCGCCGCCGCGTGGCGGGCGCTTCAGGAGACGCAAGACATAGGGTCGATCTACGACGTGGCGGACCCGGAAACCCAGGCCGAGCTCGACCGGTTTATTGTGGGCGCTCGCGAAAGAGAGAATGAGGCTCAACAGGTTTGGGACTCCATCATGGGAGACCCGAGATTCGACGCGATCAAGGACATCCCCGTGGGCCGGCTGAAGATCTCGCCGGACGGGAAGGAGCGGGTTTACGTTGAGGTCGACGGAAAGGAGTACCCGCTTCTCAGCATCATGTGGGCGAGAGAGATCCCGCCCGGCTGGACCGCGCAGGACGCCTACCGGCTCGGCGCGCTTCTTGAGGAAAGACAGGCGGAGATGGAGCTTCAGTTCTCCCCCGTCACCTCGCGAACCCAGAACCTTGAGAATTTCGTTCTCTCGGAGACACGGGAGCTCGGCTCGTCGCTCGACCTTGAGCGGTTGGCGGAGCAAGGGTACCGAGGGACCTTCGCCGATGTTATGCCGCTTTACTCCGAGGATCTCTTGATGTCGCCGAGGCCCGGCGCCGCTCCGCTCGAGCGATTCGTCGAGTACACTGAAGCTCCAGAGGCCACAATCTCTACGGCGGCAACCGAGGCTGAGGCGGCGGAGCTCAACAGGGTTTACGACCTTCTCGGGCGAGGGCAGGACTTTACCAGGAGAGAAAGGGCGGCGCCGGGCCTCTCCGTTACCGCGGAAGGCCGAGAGGCGTACAACCAGCAAGAGGTGGAGCGCTACCTTGGCATGCTCGACGCTCTGAGGGATGCCGAGATCTCACAGAGGGAGGCCCAACAGGGCCAGCGGGCCGCGTACGAAGCCTCGCGAAGCGATTGGTGGGATGACATCATCGCGCCTCTTGCTCACCTGAACCCTTTTACGGCAGCATGGTATCACGGGGCGCACGCAATCCACGATGTACTTGAGCCGGGCGGCATACCGAACCAAGAGATTCCACCCACGCTCGCGGAAGCGCTCAGATTATACGGCCCCGAGGTTTCGGGCCCGACAACATTACAGGCGTAAAGGACCAAACCATGGCAATCGACGCAATGACAGGGATGGCAATCGGGCAGGGCGCCGGCGGGCTTGTAGGTGGGCTCGCGAACCTTTTCGGGGGGAGCGGCGACGACCCGGCCCAGGGGTACCTTCTCCAGTCTTTGGAGCTCCTTCAGCAAATCCAGGACCCGGCGTTTGACTTCAGTGATCTGACCGCCCCGCAGCTTCAATTTATCGCGGAGGTTGACCCCCAAACCTACGAGGCGCGCGTTCCCGAGGAGGTAAAAATCATCGCCGAGTCTGAGGCTCGAGCTTCCGAGGAGCGCGCGCTCATGGGGCTCGAGGACATCGCCACGGGCGGCATCCCCCTTGTCGATCGACTCGCGGAACAGAGCGCGGTGGAAGCGATCGCGGGCGAGGCCGGCGCCGCGCAGGAGGGCGTTTTGTCGGACCTCGCCGGCCGCGGCCGGCTTGGGGGCGGGACAGAGGTACAGGCCCGGCTCGAAGCCGACCGAGACCTCAACTCTCTACGGGCCACGATCGCGCGCGAGCTCGCGCAAGACCGCGCGCTTCGCCGTATGGACGCGATCGGGGCGTCCGGCCAGCTCGCCGGGCAGATTCGAGGCGGAGACATTGCGCGCGAGGCGGAAAACGCGGCAATGATCAACCGCATGAACCAATTCATCGGGAGTCTCCAGACCGACGCCGAGCGGTTCGCCGCCCAACAGGAGACCGCGAACAGAGTCCGCGAGGCGGAAGGCCGCCAACGGGTAAGCGACGTCAACCGGCTCACCGCGTACGACGTCGATCGAGAAAACATCGAACGGCGGAATGCGCTGCAGGAAGCGATCAAAAACTTCCAGCTCCGCCGCGCAGGGCATGAGGTAAGCGCGCTCGGGGATTTCGGGACAAGCCGCCGGCTCGAGCGGGCTTCTCGCGAGCGCAACATCGAGAACATTCTCGGTAGCGCCGGGGGGCTTGTAGGTGGGCTCGCGGGCGGAGGCGCCTTCACGCCCACACCGAGCGCAGGGACAGCCGTGGAGGACCCACGAATCAGAACAAGGAAAGAGATTGACGATTATTTCGCAGGATTTTAGGAGGCTATGATGCCGAAGACGATCAAACAAATCATGGCCGAGCGCTTCGGGCCGAACGCCGCTTGGGGCACGCCTGTTGTCCCGCCGGCGACGCGGTCGACAACCCCATCGCCGAGCTACCTTCGAACTGCCGGCGACGACATCGAGGACATGGTTGCCGCCGTAGGACAGGGCCCGGCGCCCGATGTTCCTGCAGAAGGAACGATCGATTTCGGGGCGCGTGGTACAACGATCAGAAGGCCGGCGCCGGCGCCAAGTTTCGGGGGCGGGCTCACAAAGCTTCTTGTCGGGGAAGACCCGGCCGCAACGCGAGCCGCCGAGATCCAGGAGGCGCCGGGCGCGGAGTTCGCGAAGATCGCCGAATCGTTCAAGCAGAAGGGGCCGCCAAAAGAATTTGAAGAGGCGGCGCCGAGCGTCGCCGAGACGCTTGCGGGCGTAACAGCGCCTGATATGGAGGCGGCGCCGGCGATGCCGGCCGACTCATTCGGGAAGTCGATCGAGGAGCGCATCGCCGGCGCCCGGTCAGAGGAAGATGAGATGGCGCTACTCGCCGCCGTCGCCCATGCCCTTAACAGCGCCGAGTTCACCTCTGCAAGCCAGCTCGCGCTCGGGCTCGAGCCGGTAAAGCGACGGGTGCCGGGCGCCGTCTCGGACGAGCTGAAGTACCGATCCGGAGTCCGGCGCGGGCTCGAGAAACGCGTCGCGACGCCCGAGTGGGATCCGAAAAGCGAGGTTTCGAAACTCGCGCGTGAGTCGCTCTCCTCTGTTCTCGGGGGCGAGATCCCGGAGACGATCTCCGCCGGGCAGATTCAGGAACAGTTCGGAAGTGTGGGCGGCTTGATCTCTGACCAGCGAAAGCTCGAGCTCGCGCGCCAGAAGGACGCCCGGCTTCCGAACGAAACCGTGAAGACGCTAGCGCTCTCGCGCTCGGCGCTCTCAAAGCTGAAGAACGTCGACAAGGTCTACAACGACGTGATCAACAAGGTTGGCCCGATCCGGTCGAGGCTCAACAAGCTCGCGAAAAAGGTCGGGTGGGATAACCCAAAGGTATCCCTTATGCAGGCGGATCTTCGAGACGCGTTCGCCAAATACCTCTACGGGACCTCGGGCAAGCAGCTCTCGAACCGAGAGATCGACTTCATGGCGGAGACCTCTGCGCAAGACTGGATGAACCCCGACACGTTCAAGGAGGTTCTCGCCTCAATGCAGCGGCGCATTCTCGAGGAGCACAACTCGCTTCTGATAGAGCACGGGAACGCGGGCAGGGACATCCAGAGGCACGTGCTCCCCGGCTGGTCGTACGACGGCCAAACAATTACCTACAAGAAAAGGCGGGCCCCGGTTAAGATCCCGCGGTCCGACACCGAGTCGATCGACGACGCGAAGAAGCGCAAGGTCGAATACGAGCTCACAGACTGAGGCGAAACCATGGCATCAAAGCTGGACCAGTACATGAAGGAGCAGGGGCTCGCGGCCGACGCCGGCGACGATTCCGGCTTCGCGCCGATGACGGTCACGAAGGCCCGTGACGCGGTTATCGGCGAGTCGCACCCCGAAATGGGAGTCGAGCGTTTCGTGGTGATGAACTTCGCGACGAACCCGGAGACCGCGAAGCGTTACCTCGAGTCGGACCGCGGCGGAGGATGGGAAGTCCAGCACCACGGAGGCTGGGATTTCTCGGTTCGCAAACCGGGCGAAGATCAGTGGCATCAACTCGACCCTTCAGGCTTTGACGCAGGCGACATTCTCGACATCGGCGGCGACGTGGCTACAGGAATCGCAGCCGGTGTAGGCACCGGCGCCGGCGCGGTAGGCGGGGCCCCGACCGGGCCGGGCGCCCTCGCCACCGCCGCGGCCGGCGGAGCTGCAGGTGGGGGGCTCGCGGAGTTCCTCAAGGTGGCGATCGGAAAACATCTCGGGCTCGATCCGACACTCGGAGAGGCGGCAACCGGGATCGGCGCGGAAGCCGCTCTCGGCGCGGCGGCGCCGTTTATAGGGAAGGCCGCCGGCGCCGCGTTCAACAAGGTGTTCCCAGGCGGTACCGCGCGGCAGCTTCTCGAGATGGGCGACGAGGGCCTCGAGGCGGCCGCAAGGACAGCGAGGGGCGGGGGGCCGAAGATCCTTCGAGGGGCCGACGAGATTACGCGCGGCGCTGCAGGCGGCGCACCGGTGGCGAGGGAGTTCGGACGCAGGGCCGCCCCGATCGCCGATGAGCTCTCCCCATTCCTCAACCCGTCAGAGGAGATCGCGCGCGGGTTTGGCGGTGGGCGCCCGGCCCTGGCCGCGCGGAGAGCTGCAGCGCCTCCGGCGGCGTCCCCGGCCAGGCCCGCCGCCCCCGACTTGCCAACGCGGCCCATGACTGAAACGGAGCTGGTCGAGTCTATTTGGGGGAGAAGCGGGAAAGAGATCCCCTCGAGGGAATTTCAGGGCGCCGCCGAGGTTTTGGAGGCGTTCGGCCTTGCCGGCGCACCAGGCGGAGCGGGCAAGTCTGCTGGCAGGATCGCGCCGCTTACGGGAAAGCGTCTCCACCCCGGACGGGCGAAGGCTATCGCGGACGTGGCTGGCGCGAGGGAAGCCATCCTCCGAGGGATTTCGCGCGGGGAGACAACCGAGGGAGTGGGCGATATCGTAAGGCGCCTTATCAAGACACGCGGCCCGGCCCGCGGCGCCGCAGAGAAGACGGCCGCCGGCGTCGGGGCCCAGGCCGACAGACTCCGAGGGCTCGGCGCGACCCTCTCCGGTGGCGGGCCCAGAACCGCGACAACGGGGGGCGTCGGGGAAGCGGTCGAAGCGCTCGGCCGCGTGACGGGCGAAAGCGTGCTCGAGCCGGAGAGGAAAATCCCCAAGGCGCTCACCGAAGCCGCGCGTAGCGACCTAGTGAAGGAGGTGCTCGGCCAGCAGCCGCTCTCGAGAGCCTCTGCGCTAGCAAAGAAAATGGCGGAGGCAAAAATCACGGGCAAGGAAGTAAAAGGCGGCTTGGCGTCAGCCGGGGCGTCGCTCGCCCTTGGCGCGTTGAACCCGGCCCTTGGCGCGGGGTACGGGGCGATGAACCCCAAGGGGCTCGGGCTCGCCATGAAGGCCCTCGGGAAGGGCGCGGGCTGGGCTGGCCGCGCGATCCTTCGTAACCAGGAACCGATGAAGCGTATCGCCAGAGCTCGAGCGACGCCCGGCTGGCTTAAAACCCAAATCAACGGCGCCCTGAAGTTTATGCAACAGGGCGATACAGAGAAATTCAAGGCGGCTCTCTACACGCTCCTGTCGAGGCCGGCCTTCCGAAAAGCCATGGAGCGAGAGACGAAAGGAAAGGTAAATGAGCGAAACACCTCAAGCCCCTAACACCGAACCCGTTATTGCGACGCGAGTGGTCGACGAGCCGCAGGCCCCCGCATCCGTGATCACCGAGAAGCCGAAACCGGAGGAGGCGCCGAAGAAACCGGAGGAGGCGCCGAAGGTGGAGTGGATTCAGGTCGAGACCCCGCCGGAGCTCGCAGGCGACAGAAGGGCCCGGCGCGTCGTCGTCGGCTGGAGCGATGGAACCAAACAGCTCTGCGACAACACCCCGATCGGACACGGCGCCCTTATCCGGGCCCTGATCAGAGACACGCCGTTCAACGATCTGCCGCATCGCTTGGCGATTGCGCAACCGGAGGACACGGGCGTTGACGACATGGACAAAAGGCGCGTGATCCCGCCGCCCAGCCAGGCTGCAGACATACGGAAGCCGAACACCCCGCCCGCCGCCCCGCCGCCCGAACTGCCGCAAGTCGGAGCGGATGCGCCCCGGTCTTCGCCAGAACCTATGATGCCCGCGACGCCACCGGCGCCGGAGACGCCCCAGTCGTCGCCGAACCCGCCCGGATTGCCGAACGACGGTATCGGTCCGCAGGAACCCGAGATCAAGGTCCCGCAAGAATGAGCACGGTCGACGAGAAAATTGAGCGACAGGCCGAGCTGTGCGGAACGAAAATTGATTCGCTCGGCGAGGGTGTCAGTCAATGCAAAGCCGGCATCGACGAAATTCTGAAGGTTGTTAGGGGCGAGGGGACCGACGCCGGCCTCGTCGGCCACGTGCAGGAGCACGAAAAAAGACTCAAATCCCATGGCGCCTGGATTAGGGCGCTGTGGGTTTTGTTCGGGGGGGCGCTCCTCACCGGGATGGGATGGCTTATCGTCGTCCTTGTCAAAGTTGCAGGTTGACTCCCGCGGGGCCGGAACGTAGTCTCGGGGCATGCCCAAACCAACAGCCCTTCCAAAAATTTGTAAAGAGTGCGGCGGCCTTAAACGCATATACGCCAAGGATAAGTGCGAATTGTGCTGGCGCCGGCTGAACAAGAGAGACCAGCGAGCTCGAGCGAGGCCCGCGTCGCGGTAGATTTTTCTGTACACGTGGACGGCGCGGTGTTACGTTCTGGCTTCAACAAGTTTGGAGTCACGTCAACATGCACCATTTAACCTCAACGAGAACCGGAGACGCGTTCTCTTTTTTTTTGGAGTGAACCATGGAACATGACCCGTTTGGGGGATCTTCGCTTTGGCGGAGAAAAGAGTGTGTCGGATCGTACTGGGAGGAAGAGGGCCTCCCCGAGCTCGAGACCGACGAGGCGCGCATGGGGACGCGGTCTCACGCGGTGGCGGCGATCCTCATTGACCAATTCAAGCGAGACGTCGGGGTTGGACTCTCCCAGGAACATTATGATGCGCTCGAGGGGCTCCAGGACGAGGAAGTCGAGCACGGCGTGGGGGCGTTCGGGTTCTTTGCCGAGCGGTTTCAGGAGCTGCACGCCGAGGGCGCCTCGAAGCAAGGCATCCTCTGCGAGCAGCGATGCGACCTCTTGAGCAACCCGGCGGACCCAATGTCCCCCCTTCTCACGTGGGGGACAGCGGACGCGCTCGTGGTGGTCCCGGAGAAAAAGAAGGTTGTCGTCTTCGACTGGAAGTTCGGGTACAAGGAGTTCACGCAAGACGCGATCTCGTGGCAGGTGATGCAATACGCGCAGGGCGCCATGGAGGGGCTTCAGGTTGAGGACAGCCACTGTTATATATACAACCCGCGTCTTAACGAGTTATACCAATGCGCGTTCGGGATCAAAGACGGGGCCCGAAAGTATGTAGAAGTGGTGGTGAAGAGGGGGAGGGACGAAAAGGCGAGGGGGGACCTCAAAGCCGGCGACCACTGTACGCACTGCAAGGCCCTCGGCACGTGTGCCGCAACCGTCAAAGTGGCCAAGGAGCTCGTTGCGGGCGTCGGCGCCAAGCCAAAGAAAACCGACACCGAAACGAAGCGCGCGATCAAAGAGCACCTGAAAACCATGCCTACGGATCGCCTTCTCCCGCTCCTCGATATGATGGAGATCATAAAGCCGGCGGTCGAGGCGCTCAAGAGCCACGCCAAAGCACGCCTCACAAAGGACCCGCAATCCTTGCCCGGCTGGTACCTCTCGGAATCGGGCGGCATCCGAACCGCGAAGTTCGGCGACACGTTCCACGCGACAAGGGATCTCGTAGACGAAAAGGAGTTCTATTCTTGCTGCTCGGTTAGCGTGGCGAAACTCGAGCGGGTTGTGATGGAAAAGCCCCACTGGAAAACAAAAACCCAGGGCAAGGAAGAGTTCCAAAAGGCAATGATAAACCACATCTCACAGAAGAAACGGGTATCTTTAAGGAGGAAGAAAACGAAATGAGCGACCCGCAACAAGCACCAGGAAACCCCCAGTTCCAGCTCGCGCCGGCGCCCGTGGACGAGAGGCTTGCCGGTCTTCTGCAGCAAATCGTTGAAAAGGCGGAATCGGCGAAAGGCGACATCTTCGCGGCCACCGAAGAGGAAGAGGTTCGCATCATGACGCTCGCGAAGCGTTACGCGGCCGCCAACCTTGTCCCGTGGCAGAAGGGCGATACCCCGGAAAGGCAAGCACACCGGGCGTTTTGCTGTATGATGTACGCGCTCGAGCTCAAGCTCCCCCTTCTCAGCGCGCTGAACCAGATCGCGGTGGTGAACAACAAGCCGTCTCTCATGCAGAAACTAAAGCTCGGTCTCTGTCTTCAGCGCGTGAAGTTCGATAAGCGGCCATGGAAAGAGGAAGAATACGACGATATCGAGGCTGAGGACTCTGAGTCCAGGGTGACCTGGAAGTGCGTGCGTGACGGCGTTGAATACGTGGGGACCTTCAGCATGCAGGACGCCCGCCGGGCGGGCCTCTACCCCGGCCGCGACCGCGACGGGAAGGTCAGCCCGGAGGCCGGGTGGAACAAGTACCCGAAAGACTACCTTTCGGCGAGGGCTTGCGGCCGCATGCTCGACATTGCGTGCGCCGACGTGCTTTTGGGCGTCGACACGACCGAGGAGATGCGCGACCTGGCGGCGGCTGAAGGCCCGATCCCAGACCGGCCGCCAATGCCGGCGCCAATGCAAGAAACACTGGAGGACGAAAAAGAATGGGCAAAGAGCAAGACGCAAGCGGCCTCTACTGCAGGAGACGCGGCCACTGGTGGGACAAAAAACGAGGAGTCTGCCGGCTCTGTGGGGCAAGCGGCTGCAAACACTCCCCCCAAAAAGGCACCACCCAAGGCTCCTACAGCAAAGCCGAAGGGTTTACCTACTCCGCCCGCTGCTCCCGCTGTGGAGAAAAAATCAAAAGCCGCGACCTCAAATACTGGTACCGCCCAACGGGCGCCGGGCGAGCCCCCGATAGACTTGCCGCCGGCGACGAAGCCGGAGCCGCAAACGCCGCGGGAGGCTTTCAACGAGAAGCGGGAAAAGGGAAAAGCTCTCTTGGACAGCGCGCCCGCGCCTGGCTTGCCAGGTTTCGACGACATGCCCGAGCCAGCTACTTCTCGAGAAGAGCAGATCGCCAAGCAAAGGGCGGCAAACGCGGAAGACTGGCTGGTGTGGAGGTGCCTCGAGGTGAAGCTGTCGACGGCGCAGGTAGCGGACATCAAACAAAAGATGGCGGAGAACAGGCTCCAGGGGGTATGGGATTCTATGCCCCGTGGTTCTTTGCTCCAGGCCATCGCGCGGGCGAAGTACCACCTCGGCCCGGAATTGACGAAAAAACTGCTCGAGCCGCTCGACTCGCAAAAGACGTCTTAGACTGGGAGTGGCGGAATTTCATAGCCTGGCTCGAGAATGAGGCGCCATACGACAGGGAGGTGCTTATTATATACATGAACCGGCGCGAAGCCGAGTTCGGTCTTGCGCAACACGAAATCAACCAAGCCTTGGAGGGATGCCCAGATGGCGGAAGAAAACCCAAATAGGTGCTGCGAGATGTGCCGCCGGCTCCTGAAGTTCACCCCGGAAGCCCGGTCGATGAAAAGAGAGTGGAGCCGGGCGGGGAACGTGCCGGTTTCAATGGAGCACACCGACATCGACCAGACGGTTGTGCTCCTCAAGCTGAAGTTCCCAGGTTGTATTATCCACCGCGCGACGGTCGGCGGGATGTTTATGGGGTTCGAGTTTTTGATCGAGTGCGACGACTTCGAGCTCCACACAGAAGGCGCGTACGAGCTCAAGAAGTATGAAATGCACGCGACAACCGAAGAGCTCGAGTGGGCGAAGAAGAACGCGGGGCTCGCTTTCGCGACGTCGGAGCAAATCCGCCAGATTTTCAAGGACGTGAACAAAACAGAGGTGACGTCTTGGCGCCACGACGACCACGAGCTACACCTGAAAGCGGCGAAGCCCAGCTCGCCGATCGACGGGCAGCGCGAGCAACTCGAGCTCCAAAGAGCCGAGCGGCAAAGGGCGCTCGATGAGCTCAGGGAGAGGTATTTTATCACGGGCGCCCCCGGCCCAACGTTCAGAAAAAGGACAGAGGGCGTTTTCGTTGGGCGCGAGCTCGAGGGCCACGAGCTAATCCTTGTTTGTGACTGTGGCGCAGGCTCCACCAAAGACCCGAACATACACGCGGGATGGTGCTCTACACGAAAACGAAAGGAGATGTAAGTGTTGGATTCTGAAAGCGAAATCAAAGAAAAATTGGGGAAGCACCTCGCGCTCCGCGGGGGCGCAACGGTTGTGATTGTCCGTCGTGCGCTCGAGTACCGAAAGGATGCGAGCGTTTTTTGCTACAGTGTTGAGATGGGCTGCGGCACAAGGATCAGCCTCGGGACGGTTTCTGAAATGCTGTCGTTCACCAAAGCTCAAGCGGCTGTCGCTGACGCATACTTCCACGTGGTGCCGAAAGGTCGATCGAGAGATTGGGATTGCGCTGTCCAGCTCATTCTTGATCTCTATAAGCTTATGGAGAACGATTACCGTCAAAAGCTCGCGCTCGATTGGCCGGAGACGGGGCTTCTCGTCGGCGACGAGATCCGCGACAACGCCCGGCAGATGCTCGGATTCGTGCGGCCGGCGCACCCTGATCAACTCGAGGGGTGCGTAACGTGGGCGGAAGCCCCGATCCCAGAAGACAACGAACAACAGTATTTCAGCCCGTACGCCGACCTTGATTTCCTCGGCCGGCCGGAAAAGGAGGGAGACGAAGAGGAGCTCCGAGAAGTGCTCGGGGGCGATGGCAAAGAAGAGGACGCGGCGCCAGGGGGCGAGGATGCCGACGACGGCACCGAAGAGCCGGGCCAAGAAACGATCGAAGGGCGTTTTCTTGACGTGCCGCTCGAGCAGCGCATCGGCGAGACTACAGACTCGGAGCAACAACAAGAAACGACAGAGAAGAGGGTGAACGCCCTCGGCGGCGTCGGGGGCCTCCCTGGTGGCTTGGATTAAATGCCCGCCGGCGATGTTCGCTTCGGCGATGGGCCCTTGGATCGGTAGGTGCAACCTCTGTCGCTCAGAGATCGCGGTGCCCATAAAGAACCTTAAAGCCATCGGGAAGGGTGAAGCTGTCGCGATTTGTGTATACTGCCACGACATTAAATTCAGTTGGTCACCAGGAAAGGAGCTGCATGGATTGTGGCGAGTCGCACACCTCAATTGAGTGAGGAAGAAGAGCATGGGCGCACGATTAAGCCTTTGGTGTGGGTGGCTTTTTTTGTCGCGGCCTTTTTGGCGCTTGTTTCTTTTTCTTCTTGGCTTTTGAAAGGGGCAATCTTTGGGTAGGCGGGAAGGCTTTCGCCTCTGATGTGGAAGGCTTGTAGTAGTGAACGAAGTAGAAGGTGCCCCCTTTTTCGGTTACGAAGATCCACGCGAATTCGTCGAAGCGCTTGGCCGCGACCCGGAAGCGCGTGATGGAGTCTCTTATGTTTTTATGCCAACCCTTTGTCTCGAGATATATGATCTCACCGGTATAAAGTGTGACCATGAAGTCTACTTTATAATAAGTGTCGTCGGCCAACTTCCACCGGCACGGCTCGTACCGCCAACGATAGATCAATCCAGCCTTCCGGAGTGTCTCCAAGTAAAAAGCGAACCGCTTCTCGAGACCGGATTTGAAGGGGATTCGAATGTGTGCTTTCGCCTTCACCATGCCGAAGTCTGGAGGGCCTCGCGGTGAAAGGCAAGCAGAAATCCGAGGGCCCGCACAGAACAAAGGACGACCGGGTTTGTCAGAACTGGTACGAGTCCGACTTCATGGGGAGCCCATCGGTGGTCGAGATGACCTGGCAAGAACGTATGATTTATCGGATCATGCTGCAGAAATGTTATCATTTCCGGAACCTCGGCCTGCCCGCGCCAACGGGGTACGACGGGAGTTTCAGTTCAGTTTCAGTCCTATCTCAGTCCGATTTCAGTTCACTTTCATGCGTACTTGGTGTCCCAAAACGCTTCCTCGTACCTCATTTGCCCAAATTACTTTTGCTCTTTGACGTGGTCGATGGCCGGCTCTTTCATCGTAGGGTTAGTAAGGACTTAGAGCTGTCGTACAAGAGGCGGAATCGAAAAAAACCAGAGTACGAGAAAAACGCGTTAGGGGAAGGTAAGGTTCCCCCTACCCTTTCCCTTTCCCTTGCCCTTGATGGTATAAAACCTACCTCTTTACCAAAGTCTTCTGTAGGGGGGGGGCCGAGTGATCAGCAAGGCCGGGTAGCTTTTAAAAATTTTCGTTGGGGAAAAGAGGAAGACGCGATCGCTGAAGCCCTCCGAGTCTGCCAGGAGATAGGCAAGATCGGAGTCTATCACGCGCGTCTTGTTGTACGAAACGCACTCGATTGCTGGGGAAGGAGGAAAGGACGAAAGCCCTTGAAGGCCCCCAGGAGCGTGTTCCTGAAACGGTGCCGGAAGGGGAGGGAAATTTTGAAACGGTCCGGAGCAAAACACGACGACAGATCGGCTGACATCGTCGCGGGCTGGCTCCGGGATGGAAAACTCAGGCCGTAGGGCGCCAGGGGATTGATTCTCCGGGGCTCGGAGCCCCTGGCCATAGCCGGCCGCCCAAAAAAACTGGAGGCGCTTAGAATGGACGTTAGGCGGATTCTTGGGAGTTGCATATGATCGTTTACAGGCTTACAGACCAGAACATAAAAACCCACGACGGCTTCCAGTGGGAGCCAGGCCTTTGGTACAGGGCGAGCGGGAGGGGGGGGCTGTGCGGGCCGGGGTTTTTCCACGCTTACGAGCATCCGCTGCTCGCTGTGCTACACAACCCACTACACGCCGGCTTTAAAGACCCCAGGCTCTGGGAGGCCGAGGCGTCGGGAACAACGCTGCGAGATGGGCAGATGAAGCTCGGCGCCCCGAGCATGCGGATCGTGCGGGAGATGCCTGTCCCGGTTGTGACCATCGAGCAACGGGTTCGCTACGCGATCGGGTGCGCCAGGCGTGTGTATGACGATGCCGGGTGGAATGCTTGGGCGGATAACTGGATATCCGGGAAAGATCGGTCAGTGGCGGCGGCGGCGTGGGCGGCGGCGGCGGCGGAGGCGGAGGCGAGGGTGGAGGCGGCGGCGGCGTGGGCGAGGGCGGCGGCGAGGGCGGCGGCGAGGGCGGCGGCGAGGGTGGGGGCGGCGTGGGTGGAGGCGGCGTGGGTGGAGGCGGCGTGGGCGAGGGCGGCGGCGGCGGCGGCGTGGGCGGCGGCGGAGGCGGCGGCGAGGGCGGAGGTGGCGTGGGCGGCGGCGGAGCCGGAGGCGGAGGCGACGGTGGAGGCGGCGGCGGCGTGGGTGCAGGCGGCGTGGGCGAGGGCGGCGGCGGAGAGGGCGAGGGTGGAGGCGGCAGCTCGGACGAG
>JAAUYG010068381.1_pt1 | contig 40273 bp, 36 predicted proteins | sample 7278091 | NCBI WGS metagenome assembly JAAUYG01 (sample SAMN14350201, study PRJNA611818) | marine sediment metagenome | isolation source: surface marine sediment (0.6m) | place: French Polynesia: Moorea | collected 2018-08 | reverse complement strand
CCAGCGTAAGGAGCGCGTAAATCTACCTCTAGGGTGCGATCGAAGTTAGTTAATTTTTCTTCTAGGGTATCGGTATCCTTTAGAGGTAAAGTAATTCCTGCTGCATTAACCAAAATATCTAGCCGTCCGTGATGTTCGTAAAGTTCCTGACACAGCTTTTGGATTTCTTGCGGGTTGGAAACATCGCAACGTTTATAGTTGAGGTTATCTATAGATTCCCATTGAGGCTTTTGCGATCGCCCAGTGCCGTAAGTTGTAGCCCCTGCCTGAGCAAGTCCGCTAGCAATACCCGCACCAATTCCTCTTGAAGCTCCAGTCACAATAGCAACGCGATCCTTTAAAGAAAAAAGTTGTTCGATATAACTATTCATATGGTTTATCCCATTTCAACTATTGAGACTAAAATTTGATAAGTAACTCTATATTAAACAACGGTCGAAGTTACTCCGCCTTGCAAAGACGGAGCTTGCTTCGACTTCGTCAATGTAACAAGATAACGTAGGGTTTTTGAGCAGATAAAGGTCGAAACTGAATCAAAAAAAGAAACTTTTCCTAACTATGCAATAATTGCTCCCTCTTAAAACCTCTATACGCTTAAAATCAAATTTTATAATGATTCTAGCATTAAAAGTGTAACATCCCTCATTAACATAGTTAACAGAAAATCTTCTGCTAATTTTGGGAAGTCGTTTATTGAGTAGCCAATGTCTCAAGAATTAGATCGCAGACTTCTCTGACTGCTCCGTAACCTCCTCGATTTGTAGTAATGATTTGAGCAATATTTTTAATTTTGGGGACAGCATCCCCAACAGCAATAGGTATCCCAACATAACTCATACAGGCAAGATCGTTAACATCATTACCCACATAGGCAACTTGTTCTAGGCTAAGGGAACGTTTCGCTACTATTTGCTTGAGTGCTGCTAACTTATCATCACAACCATGAATACAGTCTATATTCAATTTCTGACAGCGAGCGCGGACTACTTGATTAGCTTCGGTGGAGAGGACTAAAATTTCTACACCTTTTTCTTTAAGACGAGCAATTCCCCAGCCATCTCCTCGATTACACCATACCGATTCTGTACCATCTTGACTAACTAAGACTCTGTTATCAGTTAAAACTCCATCAAAATCAAGAATCAGTAACTTGATTTGACTGAGATTAGAGCAATCTGGAGCGGATTCTGAAATTGAATCTGTTAACTCCGTAATGTCTTGGGCAAACTCTTGGCGAATTGGCGTAATTTTAGGTTGGTTTTGTCCTAAAGATGCTTCTACAGCTTCACAAAGCACATGACAGATGGTGGTATGAGCTTCCTGAATTCTAGCAGTTCGAGATGAGGGGACGCATAAGTTCAATTGGCATAGGTTTTCTAACTCTCCACCAGTTTCTCCCGTTAATCCAATAACACTCAGCCCTCTAGCTATGGCTGTTTTTACTCCTTCAATAATATTCCGAGAATTCCCACTGGTACTGATGGCTAAAATCAAGTCTCCTGAAGTTCCCAATCCTTCGATTTGACGCGCAAAGAGTCGATCTAAACTATAGTCATTGGCGATCGCCGTAAGGACAGAGGTATTCGTAGTTAGAGCAATGATTGGCAGAGAAAGACGCTCTTTCTCAAAACGACCAACTAATTCTGCTGCGATGTGTTGTGCTTCAGCAGCACTACCACCATTACCCATTACTAAGATTTTGTTTCCTTTTCTTAGGGTAGAAATTATTTCTTCGGCGGCTCTAACTATCTTCGGGATCGTGTTTGCCAGTAATTTCTGTTTGACTTCGATACTCTCTCGTATCGAAGAATCGATTAGAGCTTCAATCTCAGAAGCTACTAGACGGCTTGGACTCGACTGACTCAAATTCATAGTTAGTAAAAATGTCCTGCATTATTGAATATGTAAATTGAGCAATATAATTAAGAGGCACTATCTCAGAACTTACTGTAAGAGAATTTCAGGTTGCAATTCAATTCCTAAAGCTTGATAAAATCCCCAATTAAGCTTATAAGCCGCAACGCGAGCGCTCGTTTCTTCAATCACCCACTCCAACCAAGCTTGTAAGTTATCAATCAGGTTATCTGACTTCTCCATTTCCCTATTCTCCAAACTGAGCAACATTTCAGGATTAGGATCTAGTCCAACGACTAATAAACTCTGATTCTGGGAAATCGCCTTATTTAATTTGGTCAAAAAATTCATTTTCTTTTGCTCTTAATTAAGATGTATCATAGAGAGATGTTACACCCAAAAAACCCAAACTATTATCTAAAATATCTGAGAATCTTAAAAAGGTTTGGGTAGACTTTTAGGTGTTTCGAGCCGACTGGGTATTGTATATGTTTCGATTCTACATGGGGGGCTACCATTCCTCTCAAGATACTGTTGGCGAATTAAATAGAAGTTTCGAGAGCCGCAAAACGAGAAGTACGAGTTCGCGCTCTGGGGATTTGTTCAAACTAATTACTAAGTCGAGATAAATTAATCGCCGCAGCAATAGCAATATGCTGTAGATGGGTTTTGGCGAATCCGATGTAACGGGAACGTCGCAAGTCATTCACTCGAACTCCCTGCGAAATGGTGCCTTCAATCCCAGCGCGAGGAGCATATTGAGCCTGAAATTCAACAGTTGTTTGTTTTTGTCGTGCTGCCTGTAAAGCTTGATGTTGAGCCATTGGTCGTAGTTTAAGGACACGAGGAGCTTTGGCTGCTTTAGTACAACGCACCCGTTGGTCACAACTGGCACAAATAGAGAAATGAAAACGAACTTCCACCACTGAATTGTTAGAATCATCCTGAAGACAACGCCAACCACGACTTCTTTGACCCAGAGGACAGATCACTTGGGTAGGTTTTTTAGATTTAGGCAGAAGTAAAATGTACCTCAGTAAACTGAGAAACGCTATAGAGGCATCCAAAGCTAAGGGTAAACACTTATTTACAAAAAAAGCACTGCCTTCAGTTAAGACAGCGCGACAATAAATTAAATTGTTATTTGATTATTTGGTTATGTTATTTAGTTAAATTTCGGTGAACGTGGAGAAAGTATTACATTGAAGCAAAATCTATTTTCTCTCTTTTTCCTTTCTCCAATTTGCTTTTAATAGCTTCAATTCACAAGTATCTTTACAAGTCCGACTCAGCAGCAACTAACTCATAGACCGTGATTAATACCAGTAAGAGAGAAAGAGACAATATTTCCATAGTAAAGTTGAACTCTTCTCTGGGTGGAACTGTAGTTTAATATACAGTTTTTTCATAAGATTATCTTATAATACCAAGTCTCAGGATGTCAAATAAACTGAACAAAAGTGAACTACCAAAACCATTGTTGATTAATTGATTGATTTGTTTATTTATTTATTTATTTATTTATTGACTGCTCACTATGGACTACTAATTGTTCATTAGCAATAGATTCAGGTACATCAAACAATACAGAAGTCATATAATTTTCTGCCCATTCCTCGCCAAAAGCTTTTTCCAAAACACGGCGAGTTTTATCATTTTGTTGTTGCTTAGTACAGTAATACTTTTGTCCAGCCAAATACAATTTCTGTTGTTGAGCAGATATGGGAATTGAGTGTACTGCTTGCTGACAGTGGATGCGAAGATAGCCCGCAGCTCGCTCCAGAAAATCTCGTTCTTCATCTAGATTATGAGGGCGTACAAACAGACAAAAATCCGAAAAAATGTCAGCCCAAGAGGGTAACTCCCTCAATTCTGTAAAGCTTGCCTTTGGTAAAGCTGAAAGTGACTTAATATAACTAGTAGATAAAGTCTTTTCTGGGCTAGTGGGAGACAAATCGGCGATCGCAGCACTAATCCCCCCTCTGCCTGCCACAATATCACAGCCAAACATTGGTAGGGGATATTCGGGGCGAGGAAACATCACACAATGGAGAATATCAAGATTTTTACCCACCTTCGCTAATTCTAAATGCATTTTGCGAAACTGAGGAGTTTGATAACAGCGATTTTCAATCCGCAATCTTTCTCCTTCTAGTTTGCCTTCAACATAACCCAACCCTTCAGGTAAAGAATAGGCTGAAAGCTGTAAATATTTTTGCCAATAGTTAAGAATTCGCTCAGCAAGTCGGTGGATTAAGGGATGTTGTTCTTGGCGCAGTGAAGGTTGGGAAGTTTCTAACATTACGGTTTTAAAAATGCTTTATCTAGGCAAATAAATAATAGTAGCCACAGATGTCTATAAATAAAACGATATACTGAGACTGACTTTATAGATATATTTAGCTATTAATCGTAATAGATTTTAGTGTCGGAGATTTAATTATGTTTGGTTTAGGTATACCCGAAGTAGCTGTAATTGGTCTAGTAGCGATTCTCATTTTTGGTCCCAAGAAAATACCCGAAATCGGTAGCGCACTAGGTAAAACTATACGGGGTTTCAAAGAAGAAATGGATAATCCGCAATTAGATGATGGTAAAGGCAAAGATGAGGGAGAGAAACTTTAAACTTTATCCTGGGCTAACTGACTGTTGAGTACTGTTAAATAAACAATAATGATTTCTACCCAGTTTTTGTGCTTGGTGCGCAGCAAATTTTGCATCCCGCAGGATATGAGCAGGTTGTTGATATTCTTCTGTTCCTAAAACAATGCCAATGCTAATACTGACTTCTATTTGTTGTTGAGAGATACTTAGGGGTGAAGTAAACTGTTGATGGATTTGTTGAGCAATATAAGTAGTGCGATAAATATTCTGTATCTCTGGCAGTAAAACGATGAATTTATCGTTGCCAATACGAGCGAGAGTATCAACTTCACGGATAGAAGACAAAATTTTTTTGACTATTGCCACAATTAATTTGTGTTCAACTAACTGACTTCCAGATTGGTTGATACCTTGCCAGGCACATTCTAAAAATAGCAGCGCAAAACCATAATGGGGATTTTTTTTAGTCCGAATTACCGCTTGATCTAAATGTTTAGAAAATAAGATCCGATTGGGAAGATCTGTTAAGCGATCGTAAAAAGTATCGTGCAGCACTTTTTTAGTTTGCTCTAACTCATTTATTTTCTGATTTAAATGTTTGGTACGTTCTTTTACTTTCTCTTCCAAGGCTGCATTCAATTGACGGATTTCTGCTTGAGCAGCTTGAATACCTAGTTGATTTTTCACCCGGGCAAGAACTTCTTCAATCTGAAAAGGTTTAGCAATATAGTCCGCTCCACCAGATTCAAAGGCTTTAACTTTATCTGAGGCTTCATTAGAAGCGGTAAGAAAAATAATTGGAATATTACAAGTTGCCTCGTTAGCCTTAAGTCGTTGACAAACTTCGTAGCCATTCATCTCTGGCATATGAATGTCCAACAAAATTAAACGAGGAGGCATAGTTTGTACTGCTGTTAAAGCAGTTTGACCACTTTTAACCGCCCTGACTTCGTAACCTTCATTAGTTAAGGTTTCAGATAAAACTTTGAGATTAGCCAAAGTGTCATCTACGATTAAAATATCTTGAGGTACTTTACTAAGGTTTTTATTCATCAGATATTTAGGTTGATTAATAATAAAAAATTGGTTTAATAGCTATTAATATCAAAACCTAAAAATATTCCTTCGTCATTGTTAAATATGCCGAAAATACTATTAATTAAAAGTAATTAAAGGAATCAAAACCCATTAGTTAATGATTAGTGGTGATTTGCGGTAGTTAAATCCATAATTTGTTCAAAACAGAAATTATCAACCAATTTGGCGATCGCTTCGACTACCTCGCAGTGTTCATCAGGAATTTGCTCTAGTAAAGCAAGAATTTCTTTAGCGTTAGCAGCAGTAGCAAAATAATGAAGCTGTTTATTCCATTCTGGAGGCATGATTGAAAGTGTTTCAGGTTCTAAAATTAAACTCTCTGACCTTAGTTGAGCAGTCGAAGCTGGGGTTGATTGCTCGTAAATATATTTGACTTGTAGATATTGAGCAATTTTCAACCATAAGTCTTCTTCTTGAAATGGAATGTTCATCAAGTTGTCACATCCAGAAGAGAGAATAAACTGTTTCTGCTCTTTAAAATTGGAAGCGGTTAAAGCAATAATCACCACAGATTGATCCAGACGTTTGATGTGCTGCGTAGCCTCATATCCATCCATAACAGGCATTTGTAGATCCATCAAAATTAAGTGAGGTGACCAACTAGACCAAATGGCGATCGCTTCTTTACCATCAACCGCCTCTTTGACTATGAACCCTACCATTTCAAGTAACCGAGTCAAAAATTGACGATTTTCCCAACGATCTTCTACCACTAAAATTCGTCGTGTTGCTTGGTTAGGCTCTAAGCCAATTACTCGCCGTTTTTCTAGTATCTGAGAGATCGGTTGACCCAAATCTACTTGAATATCAAAACTAAAAGTCGACCCTTGATTTACGGTGCTGTCAACGGTAATATCTCCCCCCATTAACTGCACATACTGACGGCTAATTGATAAACCCAACCCTGTGCCAGACTGAGATTTACGACCAGCTTCGGTCTGCACAAAGGGAGCAAACAAAGTAGTCAATTCATTTGCTGCAATACCATAACCTGTATCTTCTACGGCAAAAGTTATTTGATGAGGTTTTTGGAGATTATAGGTAATTGTCAGAGTTATTTGACCTTCTTGAGTAAATTTAACCGCATTTGCCAATAAGTTAATTAAAACCTGGCGTAATTTCTGTTCGTCAGTCTGGACATACTGAGGTAAATTATCATCACGCTCAATTATGAAATTTAAATTCTTAGATTGTGCTTTTAGTCGTAACATCTCTTCTATCCCTTGGAGCATTCGATACAAATCGAAGTTATTTTTCTCCAAAACTAATCGACCAGCTTCAATTTTAGAAACTTCTAGCACATCGTTGATTAGTGCCATTAAATGTTCTCCACTGTGGTTAATAATTCGGAGTTGTTCAAGATGTTCCCTACTCAGAGATTTATCTCGCTGCATTAATTGAACAAAACCTAAAATAGCGTTCATCGGAGTCCGCAATTCGTGGGTTATCTGGGAAAAAAAAATATTTTTGGCACTGTTAGCAGCTTTGGCTTCTTGTAGCGCGACTGTTAAATCTCTTGTTCGAAATGCTACCTGAGTTTCCAAATTTTTCTGTAAATTACGTAACTGGAGATGAGTTTTGACTCTAGCCACCACCTCTTTAATTTGAAATGGTTTGGTGATGTAATCTACTCCGCCAACACTAAAAGCATTAACTTTGTCCAGAACTTGGTCTAAAGCACTCAAAAAAATCACAGGAATTGAACTGGTGTTGGGGTCTGCTTTTAATTTTTGACAAACCTCGTAGCCATCCATCTCTGGCATATTAATATCCAGTAAAATCAAATCTGCCCAACCCGATTGAGCGATCGCAATCCCCTCAAAGCCTCTTTCGACTGAACGAACTGCATATCCTCTCCTGGTGAGTATCCTAGATAACAAATCTAAATTATCTAGTACATCATCAACAATTAGGATCTTGTCTTGGGTAGTTAGAGATAGATCTGGCATTGGTGTCACTTTCAGGAGATATTTAGAGAGAACACTATCTTAACTGTTATGTATTGTGTTATGTGTTGGGTAGAAATTATTAATTATTAATTAGTTTATTAAACCAGGTTTCAAAGCGATCGCCTAAAGCCGCTAGAGAATATTCTGACTCTGCTTGTTGACGACATAGTTGACGGTTAATTCGATCGATCTTGTTGATTGCTTCTACTAGTCCTGTAACGCTATCTGGTTCAACGAGCCAGCCTGTTTTACCGTGTTTAACAATTTCTGAAGGACCACCACGGTGATAGGCAATAATTGGCACGCCACAGGCTAAAGCTTCAATTGCCACATTCCCAAAAGCTTCAATCCAACGGGGAGTCATCAATAAAGCGCGACATTTACCTAAAGCTTGCTGTAGTTCGACCGTGGTCAAAAATCCCTGGTATTCTATGGGTGCATCAGGAAAATCTCGACAAATCTGCTCCCAATAATCCTGGTCTTGTATTTTGCCAAAAATTTTAAGCGGCGTACCTGTAATATTAACCGCTGCCACGGCATCCTCTAAGGCTTTTTCAGGAGCAATACGTCCTAACCAAGCTAAGCTTGCTTCAGGGGTATCGTTATATTGATAGAGAGATAAATCAATAGCACTACTCAAAATCTCACAGTTATCAGCAAAAGGAAAAGTGTCAGCTTGAGATTGTGTATATACGCCAAAAGTACCAGGGTATTGCTGAATTACTTGGTTCATAATGCGATCGCTTGCTACTGTCATCGAACCCATACTAATAAAGTGAGCAATAGTAGTATCAAAAAAAGGGGTTAAATAAAAAGGTAGCCAATCAAAGGCAAAATTAACCAACAAGTCATATTTATGCTGTACCTTGCGAGCATAGTCCCACATATTAGCTAATACCGAATTATCGGGTAAACAAATTGATACATCGCGGCTTTGAGTTTGGACAGGGATTTGTAAATTTCCCGCAATAGCTGTCACCCGAATATTGGTTAAAAAAGAACCTTCAGGAGCAACCACTTCTAACTTATGTCCTCGACGTAGTAATTCCCGAGCTAGATTTTGGACAGTTAATTCTACTCCTCCCCCCTGTCCAGAACCTAATGAGCCAACGGAAGTAGATAAAAAAAGAATTTTAAGCATTATTCATTTTGAACAAAATTATTAGTAAGCTGATGTGCATTTAAACTGCATATTTTTCAATTAAGTAACAAACTATCAAACCCTCTCCCCGTCTCCCCGTCAACCTCAAATGACAAATTGAATGCTTGACAGCTTATGATGCCATAAACTAAATTTGCTTGGTTTGACCATTACGAGAAGCCAGATCCTCGATAGTGCTTTTTGAATAATCTTGTGTAATGGAAGGAACAGCCATTTGATTGAATTGTTTTAATGCCCATTGAGCAGTTTGCCGTACTTCACGATCAGAATCGTCGATCATCTGATGTAGTTGGTCAGTTATCTGAGACATTGGTTCATATAGAGCGATCAAATCATGAATTGCGTTTTTTCTTACTTCAGAATTAGGATCTTTCAAAGAAGCAAACAAAGCATTATGTATCGGTTGCAAACTACTGTGAGCAATCTGAGTTATCGCATCGAGAATCAGATTCTTATCTAAGGGATCTGCTTGAGGCATAATTTCAATTAAAGATTCTATTCCCCTAGGATCTCCTGCTTGAGCTAGTCCCCAAATCGCCTTGCGTCTTAAATCGCGATCGCTTTGTTGTAAGTCCTGAATTAATTCAAAAACAACATCAATTTCAGTCGTATCAGAACTTACTATTTTCACTCTTCCTGCTACATCAGCTTCTACTCGCACCTGAGCATTTTTTAGAATCAAATCTTGAGAGTCTTTAGATTTATACTGATTCTCATCGAGACTATCACTATTAGAAATAGTAATAGCTCCAATAGATTGACGAAATTGTTTTTTGTTGCTTACAAGTTCTGACTCAGAATCGGCAACTGTAGTTATAGACAGTTGACTCGAAACAATCTTTTTCTCATCCAACAATTCACTTTCATCATTAACCAAATCAAGATTAGTTTGCTCTTTTAGGTTAACTAATTCATTATTTGCCTTTTGATTTTGGTTCTGCTCATCTTTTTGAAATAAAGACCAGAGAATAATCAACGATAGCAAGGAAATGATTACCATAGCCACAAGAGACCAACGTTTACTAATTGCTAGTGGCTCTTCTTCGCTAGTTTGGCTACTGAATGTTTGTGTCTCTGCTTCTACTTCTATAATCGGTTCTTCTGGCAGTTGTTTTTGAGTATTATACTGTGCTAAGTCAACCTCAGAATTAGCACGATCAATATCGCTTTTAGATCTATTATTAGATTGAGCGATCATCTTATTCAAAACAGAATTAGATGTTAAAATTTCTGCTTTTACAACCAAGCTGTTTGAAAGTGTAGTTACACTGGATAAAGCTATATAGATAATAACAAATATAAAACGCTCATAAATCATAAGAATTAGTTAGCCATAAAAATAATTCGCGCTGTATTAAAAATCAAAACCTTCGGTTAACACTGACAAATGACAAACGGAAATTATTTCAAGTAACTAGCAAAAAAGGAATAATCTATCAAATCCTAACATTGAAATGAAGGGAATAAGTAAAGGCTAGTAGTCACGGATTACTCTGCCGCTTGCCCAAGAGATGGGGGTAAAAGCGGCACAGCGAGTTGTGAGCAGGAGTCCCTTGAATGCAAAGCGTTCAAGCGTCGCTTAGACTGAGATCTTGCACCTAATATGTAATTTATCTGTCGTATTAGGTTAAAGGGAAAATCACACCGCTCCGTCGGAGGTTTGCTCCTACATAGGAAGGTGACCCTAATGCAGTTTCTAAAGCTTGAGAACGCGCTTTTTTGGACGGAGCAAGAAAGGTAATAAATTGATTATCAAGCCTATTTATAACTTAGCTTATTTAAATTGTAAAATTGACCAACGGTCACAGCAGGCTTTGTCGTTAGAAGGCGGAGTAATCTGTGACTTGAGAAAACCTAATATTTAATCTTTATTCATAAGCTTAAGATAATTATGAACTTTGCACAATGCATTATTTTGAGTTGAAAATAACATTTTTATTGACCAAGCAAATGTTGTTAAAACTATTGAAAATCATCAATTTACTTTTAACTTACATCCCGTGTTAGTACAAAAAAACTAAATAACTTGAGATTAGTAATCAATTTAATGCCCTTTACCCTTTTATTTTTACCCTTTATTTTTATAGCGCAGATAAGTTACATATTAGTGCAAGATTTTAGTTTAAGGGTTTTAGCATCCAATCAAATCTAGTAGACATGGACGTAAGTAAAGACAACATTTAAATAGATGATAGAACCTATCAAGTAATAGATAAATGTTACCAATCCTGTCGAAAATATTATATTTTGTCTGGGTAATTTAGAGAGTTTAAGCGAATTAGCAAATCAATTCATGCCTGTATTCTAAAAATACCCAACATCGAGTTTTTGCTGCTGTTGTGCTATCAATAAGCAATCACTAATGATAATAAGTAAAGCACACCAAGTATTGTTCGCGAACAATGCTTGTCTTGAGTATTTTGACTCGCTATTTTAGGTTTTTATTGCTCTTGCCGTATCAATCTACTCAATACTACATTTCAACGTGCGTCAGGTGAATTTTATACTAGTCAGGACAATAATAGTAACTTTTGAAATAAGAAGGTCGATCGCGATAACATTGAAAACAATTATGATTTGCTTGATTGTCAAAGGTACACCGCCTTCAGAAGAAGAAGTCTGCTATGAACGTTGGTCAAAATTCAGCATGAAGATAGCCTGGTTAGAAAAGTTTGACAACTAGCAAAAATTCTTCAAAGTGGTAATAATTAATTTTTATTCAAAAATAATAACCAAGATATACAGGAAATATATAACTAATGACAGATAAACTAATTCGAGCCACAGCAGCTGACGGTGGTATTAGAGCCGTTGGAGTTATTACCACCAATTTAACGGAAGAGGCAAGACGCAAACACGACCTTTCTTATGTGGCAACAGCCGCATTAGGTCGCTCAATGGCTTCTGGATTACTTTTAGCTTCTAGCATGAAAAAAGAAGGCTCTAGAGTTAATATTCATGTCAAAGGAGATGGTCCTCTGGGAACAATTTTGGCGGACGCAGGGTTAGACGGTACAGTAAGGGGATATGTCCAAAACCCTCAAGTAGAGCTACCTCCTAACGATAAAGGGAAGTTAGATGTGGGCAAAGCAGTTGGTCAGAATGGTTATCTGCACGTTGTCAGAGATGTAGGTTATGGACAGCCATATTCTAGTACCGTAGAAATAATTTCAGGAGAAATCGGAGAGGACGTAGCCAACTATTTAGTTACTTCTGAGCAAACACCTTCAGCCCTTTTAGTTGGTGTTTTTGTTGGTGCTAATGGAGTAACTGCCGCAGGAGGTATCTTATTGCAAATTATGCCTAAAGCGGCTCGCGATCAATCTCTGGTAACTTTGTTAGAATCGCGCATATCTCAACTATCTGGTTTTACTCCTTTGTTACAAAAAGGCAAAACCCTAGGAGAGATTATGGGACAATTATTGGGAGATTTAAATTTGTTTATTTTTCCTGAGTATCACCAAGTCCGCTTCCATTGCGGCTGCTCTTTTAAAAGAGTTTTGGGCGCACTAAAAATGTTAGGAGAAGCTGAATTACAGGACATGATTGAAAAAGACGAGGGGGCAGAAGCGGTTTGTCAGTTCTGTGCCGAGGTTTACCAGGCAAATGAAACTCAATTAACCCAATTAATTGCTGATTTAAAGGCTGAATAAATTAAGTCTTGTTGTTAATAAGGTCTAGAGAAATAATTAAAGTTTCTGACTAAATCATCTCTTCATGCGACTGACATGAATATGATATTTAATCTCTAAAATCAAATGATAAGATGGGATACGATTCAACCGCAATCTTGGGAAAATCGCAAATAATCAATAGAGTATAGTTACTGGCATTACATTGGGTAGTGTATGGCGATCAACAAAAAACCACAAAACTCAGAAGCAGATGCAACAAAAAATGAATCTGAGGCTAAAATAAACCATAACAAGCCACAACCACCAAACTCTGATATTGAGCGCGATTTAGATTTAAAGGAAAGTTTGTTAATGCCTGTGACTCCTCCAACTTCTTCTTCAATTCGTCCCGTTTCTAATTCATCTGAATTAGTCTCTTCTCCCACAAGAAAATCAGTGTGGTGGAAAACTTGGCAGTTATGGGGAATTTTATTAGTATTTTGTTCGGGAGGAATAGGCTATGGAGCGACTTCTATGTTGTTGAAGTTACCTAAAACTCAAAGTTGCTCTAAGGTTTTTTGGCCAATTGCTTCAGCATCAATTCGCCTGTACTGCGCCCAAACAGCAGCGGAAGATAAAAATGTTGAAGGGTTATTAGCAGCTATTAATTTGGTGGCAATATTACCCGAAAATCATCCCCTCAGACCAGAAATCAATCGTAATATCGATAAGTGGGCAACCACAATTTTAGAAATCGGCGAAGAAGAGTTTCAAGCAGGAGAATTAGATAAAGCGATCGCCACAGCTAAGAAAATTCCTGAAGATGTTTCTGCTCAAGAATTAGTAGGGCAACAAATTGGTGACTGGAAATCTATTTGGTCTCAAGGAGAAGAAACTTACGAGGAGGTAGAAAACAAACTCCGAGAAGCTGATTGGAATGGAGCTTTTAATTCGGCAGTACGTTTGACCGATAGTCCTAATCAATATTGGGCAACTACTAAGTACGAAGAAAGTATCAACAATATCAATGTTGCTCAAGAAGAAAATGCCAGCCTCAATAAAGCCCAAGCTCAAGTAACTAACGGCAAAATCGACGACTTAATCTTAGCAATTGATAGGGCAGACGATATTGGTAAAAAAAGCTATGCTTACGATCAGGCTCAAGAAATTATAGCTGAGGCTAAAGACAAGCTAGTAGGTAACATTGAACAACTAATTGAAGAACAAGATTGGCAGCAATTGCTTCAGGTAGCCAACCAGATTCCCTACAGCTTAAAATTACAAAATAGGGTCAAAGATTGGCGTATTCTGGCTAATGCTGGCTCTAGCGCACAGCTAGATACGGTGTTTGGTATTGAAGAGGCGATAGAAGAAATCACCAAACTAGAGCAGAAGAGTAAATATTATAGGTTGGGACAAAAGTTAAATCGTCGTTGGAATTTAGAAATACAAGATGTTCGCCATCTGTCTCAAGCTAGAGAACTAGCTAGGGTGGGAACAATTGCTAACCTCAATAAAGCGATCGCCGAAGTTCGATTAATTCCTCGCTCGAATCCTCGCTATAGTGAAGCTCGTCAAGAAAGGACCAAGTGGCGCAGACAAATTCAGGTAATTGAAGATCAGCCAATCTTAAATCGTGCCAGAGAATTATCCTATGGCAACAATGTCAATTCTTGGCGTAGAGCGATCGCCGAAATTAATTTGATTGCCAATGACAGCCCCCTTTATGGTGAAGCACAAGGTTATGCTCGGACTTGGCGCGCTAATATTGAACGGGTAGAAGATCAGCCCATCCTCAACGAAGCTGATTCTTTCGCCAATATTAATAACTATCCCGCAGCAATTGATGCTGCTAGGCGAATTAGGTCAGGTAGAGCTTTATACCCAGAAGCACAAAACAAAATTAACCTTTGGCAACAAGAAATAGACGGGAAAAGATATCTTAGTCAGGCTATCGATTTAGCAAATCAAGGTACACCACAATCTCTCGCTCAAGCAATTAGAGTGGCAAGACAAGCTTCTACTAATAGTTCTGTTTATCCCCGAGTAGTTCGCGATATCAATGAATGGGCAGCGGAAATTTTGTCAATAGCAAGACAAGCTTCTAATAGTTCTCTAGAAAGCGCGATCGTGATCGCACAACAAGTTCCTTCTGGTACAACCAGCTTTACTGCTGCTCAAGGAGAAATTGAAATTTGGCAAGAAAGACTCAATCCCCCTGAAGCAGAAATTATTCCTCCCACTTTTAAATTAGATAAACTCAAAAAGGAACGGAATCGAGATAACTAATAATTGCTTAAGTAATTTTGCTTAATAACTTACTTTCTTAAGTCCATTCCCATTCCCTCACGACGTACTCGCAAGTCATAATAAACAACAGCTTTGATCGATTGCCAGAAAGGAATCATTAAAGCTCCACTCACAACGATAAGAAAAAGATAAAGCAATACTCCAATTCCTGCAAAACCTGAGGCATTCTCTAACCCAGAACCAATGACCAATTGCAAAATCGCGCTCAATATTTGAACTGCAATGCCTATAGGTAAACTAATGAGAAAAGCCAAAAATACAATTAGTTGAATTCTTCCAACAGAGCTTTTAGTTAGTTGCCAACTTCTACTGATAGTACCTACAGCAGTGACATTTTCTTCTACGGCTAAGGGAAGTTCAACTAAAAATAGTCGAGAAATCAACCAAATAAATGCAAAAATAAAGAAAAATACAGCTAAAATCGCGAATATAATAGATATTATTGAGGTTTGCGCCACAATACCGTTTATAATAGCCCCAATAATGCCAACAATAATAGAATAAGCGATTAATACGCCAAAAATAATTAGACTAACCAAGATTCCAGCAACAAGAAAATCCCAGATCTTAGGTTTAATGTGTCGTTGAGCATCTCTAACTATTTCTGGCTGTTCTGAAATTTCTCTAAATGCTAAGCGAGAAATTAATCCCGTCATGGCTGAATACTTTGCCCAGCCATAAATAGGTACAAATATCCACAAATAACCAAAAAATGCCAACTTAAAATATTTTTTAAAGTTGTCGCGATAGATACGCAACCCTGCACTAACAACATTACCAATACTCAGGAGTTTCATGATTTTAACCTTACTCTTTTGAGGAATTTATAATTGGTAGCTGATGAATTGATTAATCAACAAGCACCAATAATTCATATTTTTCCCAGAAAAGCTCAATAACTAACTATAGTAGTTTTCATTAGAATTAGGTATGTTTACAACCTTGGTTTTTGTTGATGGTTACTTGTGAATTGTTAATTACTACTGTGTATTAATAATTTCAACAGGTAAATCAGATATATTGTCGTCCAAAATAAAGTCTGCTAAGATATCGCTTTCAAAGATAAATTGTTGATATTTATTTTTAATTAAATTGAATTGGGGTTGAGTCATAATTTTTTGCAAGTAGTTTCGCTCTCGCTCGCTAACTCCTTTGGTGAGGATATCACAGGCTTGATTACCCTGATTATCGGTAATTAATAAAAACGCACCACGGCTAATTAATAGCTCCACTATTTCTATTCTGGAGTTTCCAGTGGCATACATCAAGGCAGTTTTACCATCTGGTGCTTGAGCATTGATTTCTGCACCACTATCAATGAGCTGCATTACTATTTTTAGCTTGTCTTTCATTGGTCGAGCATCGTGAATACCTAAGATAGCTGTTTTCATCAGGGGAGTGATGCCATCGCCATCTCTTAAGTTGGGATCGGCACCATGAATCAACAATAATTGAACAATGTTGGGCATACACCAGATAATCGCTATCTCTAAGACAGTTCGTCCCAAGCTATCTCTAACATTGGGATTGGCTCCATATTCTAGTAATAGTCGCAAACACTGTTCTTTGGCTGTAATATTGTAAAGGGTCTTAGGGCGATCGCCAATAGACCCCTGAGGTAAGGTAAACCAATTTTTTTCAAATATTAAAAATATTATCGGTTCAGAGTTTTGCCCCACAATTTTGACATTGGGATCTATTCCCTGCTGTAGTAGTTTTTTGACAGCAGCAAAGTCATTGATAACAATTGCCTCGGCTAATCGAAGTTCTTGCTTTTGAGAATAAACTTTAATTCTCTCTACAAGATTAAAAATGACCCAACTCACAAGTTTAAACTCAATCTATCTATGACCTATCTATGGCAAGATTATAAATCTTTTAGAGCATGGAGAATTACAGAGCAATTACTAGACCTCTTGCAAAAATAAATAAGAAATTAACATTAATCCCTTTTCTCTTTTCCCTCAACTTAACCGAAGTATATCGGACTTATGCAAGAGGTCTACTCATTAATAATTAATTATTCTTAACTATTAACTGCTCATTGTTAGTTGGTGTACGCCCATAGAGATAGTTTAAATATCTCAGGCGACCACTTAGTTCATCATTAAATGCTTCAACTCGACAACGCCATTCCCAATTACCCGTAGGTTGAGAGGGGGTATTCATTTTGGCATCTGTTCCCAAACCTAAAATATCTTGGAAAGGAATTACAGCAGTATTACCAACTGAACTTAGTGCCAGGCGAATTAATGCCCAGTGAATGCCATCTTCACAAAGACATCCTAAATAATCTACTACTCTAGCTTGGGCTTCGGGCGATCGCTCACTAAACCAGCCGACGGTAGTATTGTTATCGTGAGTACCTGTATAAACGATACAGTTGCGATTAGTATAATTAAAGGGCAAAAAGCCATTAGCACGGTCAGAATCAAAGGCAAAGTGAAGAATTTTCATCCCAGGAAACTTAAATTTATCCCTTAAGGCTTCTACCTCTGGAGTAATTACCCCTAAGTCTTCAGCAACAATCGGCAACGTACCCAGGTCTTTTTCTAGCAGTTGGAAAAATTCATCTCCAGGGGCATCAAGCCACGTACCTTTCATGGCAGTGGTTTCTCCTTGAGGAACTGCCCAATAAGCCTGAAAACCTCTAAAGTGGTCAATGCGAATGATATCTACGTATTCTAGAATGCCTTCAACTCTTCTGATCCACCATTTGAAATCGGTTTTTTGGAGTTTTTCCCAATTATAGACAGGATTACCCCAAAGCTGACCAGTCGCACTAAAGTAATCTGGAGGAACACCAGCCATCAATGCCGCTTCTCCTGTTTCTTCATCTAAGCGAAAGATTTCACGGTGTGCCCAAACATCTACACTATCATGAGCAACGTAAATTGGAATATCGCCAAAGATTTTAATATTTTTCTGATTGGCGTATTGCTTCAAATTTGTCCACTGACAGAAAAACTGATACTGCACAAATTTATGAAAAAAGATCTCTTGGGCTAATTCTGTTGCGCATTTTGCCATTGCTTGAGGCTGACGGGAGGCAATATCTTGCCCCCATTTATTCCAACTCTTTCCGTTATGTGCTTGCTTTAGTGACATAAATAAAGCATAGTCACTTAACCAATCATTGTGACGATCGCAAAAACGTTTAAATTCAGCCAGCTCAGTTTCTGAGGCTTGATTTTTAAAGCGATCGCTTGCCTTTCTAAGTAAAGGCATTTTAGTTGCAATTACTTGCTCAAAATCTACCCGATCGAGGGGAAACTCTGGCAAATTATCTAACTCTTCTTGAGTCAATAATCCTTGTTCTTGTAAAATTGCCGGACTAATTAACAGAGGATTTCCTGCCAAAGCAGAATAAGATAGATAAGGAGAATTCCCAAAACCAGTCGGCCCAATGGGCAAAATTTGCCATATTTGTTGGTCACTATTGGCTAAAAAATCGACAAATTGATAAGCGTTTTGACCTAAATCTCCGATGCCAAAACGGCTAGGTAGAGAAGTTGGATGAAGCAAAATACCGCTAGCTCTAAAATCAAACATTTATTATTAGTAAGTTATGTCCAGTTACTCCAGAGAAACCATAGCTTTTTGGCGACTTTGGTATTAGTCTAGTTTACAAAAGTTTGGATAAAGTTATTTAGCATTGTGTAAAATATCCCTTCTCAGATGTAGTCGATTTTTGGTAGCGTAATATATCAGGAAAAAATAACCAAATTAAAACTTTGTTTTAAGATTTGTCAGTTTCGATTGGCTATCTTAAATTAGGAGAATCAAACAATGACTATTTTATTTCAGTTGACACTAGCTGCTTTAGTTCTGTTTTCTTTTGTGATGGTAATTGGAGTTCCAGTTGCTTATGCTTCTCCCCAAAACTGGGAGCAATCTAAGTCTTTAATCTATGTAGGTTCTGGGATTTGGACTATTTTAGTGGTAGCTGTTGCAATTTTAAACTTTTTTGTTATTTAAGCGGCAAAAACTGGCAAACTAAAGTAAAGTGCGATTGGCTCTGCCAGTGCGCAGAGCACAATCGCCAAAAATACAGCGATCGCACTTCAATCAACTGCATTGTATCTGTTATAGATTTAGATTTAGATTTAGAATTATTACTTGATATTGACTTATGACTGTTTTTGAGGGAACTTTTGCAGGAGACGTATCTAATTTGCGTCTGGCGATCGTGATTGGTCGGTTTAATGATTTAGTCACCGATAAGCTAATTGCTGGCTGTCAAGATTGCCTAAAACGCCATGGTATTAATATTGAACCTAATAATGGTCAAGTGGATTATGTTTGGGTTCCTGGGAGCTACGAAATCGCTATGGTAGCGCGACAGTTAGCTCTCTGTGGGCGTTACAATGCCATTATTTGTCTGGGTGCAGTAATTAGAGGACAAACACCTCATTTTGATTTTGTGGCATCAGAAGCAGCTAAAGGAGTAGCTGCAGCTAGTTTTCAAACAGGCATACCAGTTATTTTTGGTGTTTTAACCGTTGATACAATGCAGCAAGCTCTAGAACGCGCTGGAATCAAAAGTAATTTGGGCTGGAATTACGCGTTAAATGCCCTGGAAATGGCTAGTTTGATGCAACAGATAGGTAATCATTCTTCATCTTCATCTCGCTCTAATTTGCCCCCTGGAAATGAGACTATTGCTTTACCCAAAGTTTCTAGCGCCAATGTAACCCACGATCAATAAATCTTTTGTATTTGTTCCTATAAACTGTGGTTGCATTATTGGTGGGACACCCTAGGAAAAAAATAATTAGCTTAGGATAGTGCAATAAATACTAGAAATCCTAAAGAAAACAAAATAATAGAAAGCAAGAGTTTAAATTCAAAACTCCTCAGCGTTTTTCTGGTTTTGTGTAGTTTTACATCATGGAATAGTGAATTTTGTCGTTTCTGTTTTTGAGCATGCACATTGTTTGGTTGCGCCTGATTTTTCGCCAATAAACGCTCTAGCTGGTCAAATTTTTCTTGCTCATCCAGGGGTGGTAAAACTACGTTGGAATTATGAGAATTTTGCGAATTTTTAGCTGAATCTTGAGCAATTTGATTAAATTTTAAATCTGAAGCAAACTCCAAATTAGTGGAATTTTCAGCATCGTGAGATAATTGCTGTTCTAGTAATTCGGACTTAATTGCAGAATACCCCTGGTTAACCAGCTTTATTGACCATTCAAGCTGCTTAGAAGATGCGCTTTTAAGCAGATAGCCTTTTGCGCCTAATTTTGTGGCTTTACGAACATATTCCTCGTTTTCATAACCACTGAGCATAATTATTTTCACCTGAGGAAAACTATCGCGAATTTTATCGGCGACGGTTAGTCCATCAATACCAGGCATATCAATATCGAGAAGCACAACATCTGGTTTAAGATTTTCTATTTTGTGAAGTGCAGTATTACCATCTTCAGCAGCTCCTACAACTTTAACCTCTGTTACTTGTTCTAGTAATATCTTGATGCCTTCACGAACTATATTTTGATCATCAACTATGAGAATACGAATCATTAGAATTTGACTAGTTAAAAATAAAATATTTTAGGGACTTTAATTTCTAATTTATTATCTTACATTTGGTAACATTCGTATAGTTGGAAATCTTAACTAAACTAACTATCAATATTTACAATAGATTTGAAATCTTACAATCTGTAATAATATCAAAACTGCTATTTAGATGATAAAGATTACAAATATTGATTCTCAAGAGGCTTAAAGACAAGGAACTATACCTTATTAAACATTTAATGGCGTTGATGTATGGATAAAATTAGACTTGTTACTTGATTTAGCATAATTTTTGCACAAATTATTATTAACTATCTCAAATTAGAGAAAAAAAAGAAAGGTTACAAAAAAAAAGGTTTTATTGTTCATTTAGGTAATCAATATCACTAGAGCTTAAATAGAGCGATAGATAGTAACTACCCAAAAAATTTGTTGTTATTTATGTAAAAGTGATGACATTTTGAAAATAATTCTGAAAAACTCAAAGTCAATCCACTTTGAAAACTAAAACATGGCAAATTGAAAATACACTTGGAATAGTTTGATACAACTTGCTCCCCTTAAGATTCAATTAGTACTGCTTCGCGAAAGTAAAAAGTAAGAAGCAGGGAAACAAAACCGATAAAATAAAAAAATCATTTCTTACTAAGCTAAAGATTTATGACTAGTGCTGCACCAGCCAAGACAGAGTACGAAGCAATAATCGGATTAGAAACCCACTGTCAACTAAGTACAGAAACTAAAATATTTAGTCGCGAATCAACTAAATTTGATGGCGATAACCCAAACACTAATATCTCGCCAATTTGCCTGGGATATCCAGGAGTACTTCCTGTCTTGAACGAAAAAGTATTGGAATATGCCGTGAAAGCGGGATTAGCTCTCAACTGTCAGATTGCACCCTATAGTAAATTTGATCGCAAACAGTATTTTTATCCTGACTTACCCAAAAATTACCAAATCTCTCAATTCGATCTTCCTATTGCCGAACATGGTTGGATCGAAATCGAAATCGTCGAAAAACCCAATATCGAACCAATTAGAAAAAAAATTGGTATTACTCGCCTGCACATGGAAGAAGATGCAGGGAAATTAACCCATGGTGGTAGCGATCGCCTTGATGGTTCAACTTATTCCTTGGTAGACTTTAACCGTGCAGGTATACCTTTAGTAGAGATTGTTTCCGAACCCGATCTTCGTTCTGGGAAAGAAGCAGCCGAATATGCCCAAGAATTGCGTCGCATTATGCTTTATCTGGGTATCAGTGATGGGAAAATGCAAGAAGGTTCGTTACGCTGTGATGTTAACATCTCGGTGCGTCCTGTAGGACAAAAAGAATTTGGAACTAAAGTAGAAATCAAGAATATGAATTCCTTTAGTGCGATCCAAAAAGCGATCGACTATGAGATTGAAAGACAAATTGAAGCGATCGAAAACGGCGAACTCATCTATCAAGAAACTCGTCTCTGGGAAGAAGGTAGCGGGCGGACAAAAAGTATGCGTCTTAAAGAAGGCAGCAGCGACTATCGTTATTTCCCTGAACCAGATCTTCCTCCCATTGAAGTATCAACTGAACAGCTAGAAACCTGGAAAGCCGAATTACCCGAACTTCCTGTAGCCAAACGCCACCGTTACGAGTCGGAATTGGGTTTATCAGCTTATGATACTAGAGTATTAACAGACGATCGCGCTGTAGCCGAATATTTTGAAGCGGCGATCGCAGCTGGTGCAGATACCAAACAAGTAGCTAACTGGGTAATGGGAGATATTGCTGCTTATGTAAACAGCAATAACCTCAAAATTACAGAAACTGAACTAAAACCCGAAATTCTGGCAGAGTTAATTAGTTTAATTAGCGAGGGTACAATTAGCGGCAAAATCGGTAAAGAAATCTTACCCGAATTATTAACAAAAGGCGGTTCAGCTAAAGCTTTAGTCGAGAAAAAAGGCTTAATTCAAATTTCTGATACAGAAGAAATTGAGAAAATCATTGATGAAGTAATTGCTGCACATCCCAAAGAGTTAGAACAGTTTCGTGCTGGGAAAACTAAGCTCAAAGGTTTTTTTGTCGGACAAGTAATGAAAAAGACTAGTGGACGCGCCGATCCCAAATTAACTAATCAATTGTTAGGGAAAAAACTTTAAGGTTAATTAATATAAGGTTAATTAATAATTGTCGAGACAGATAAAGCGGGGATATTAAAAAAAAATGTCCCTGTTATTTTTTATTAGATTAGAGAGTAAGTAGGTTATCAATAAAGTCGTAAAATTAAAAACGTTGTAATTCTTCCGTAAATTATTCCTAATTAAATTTAGCCTGAATTTGAATTATAAGACAATTATAGATTTGAGCAAAAGTATTTTTTTTGTACACACCAGTAAGTAAGCTCAAACAGGTTGAACTATGTGAAAGAGTATCAAATAAACTTCAAGTATTACAACTGAAAATTGACGATCTCAGCCAATTATTTTACTTGTAACGAGCTACTTACAATAGATATAAATCAGATATAAATCAGGCATAAATCTTTAACAGCGATCGTATTCAAAACTGTAGTTTTAACTAGACAATATAATATCTTCTTTACTCTTTACTCTTTACTGGGGAACACCAGTCACCGCAGACACCGAATCGCAGCGCGTTCCCTTGCGCCTTACGTCGGCGCGGGGTCGCTACTCCGTTTCACGGCGGTGTAACGGTGACCCTAACTTCACCAATTAATCAAAAATTTGGTGTAAGAATCGAGATATAGCAATTCTCAGACTCATGAGGTACGCTCAATCAACCATTAACAATTAACAACCAACAAAAACCAAGATATAGACTCTACTTCATAGCTATGAGAATCGCCATAACCATATCGGATTTATTACTAACCACACGTTAGCCTGGTGATTTATTCCTTTTAAGATAGTTGCCTATGTATTTAATACTTCACTTTAGTCAAAAAATCTTTAAACAACTGCGTAAATTAAACAAAATCTTAGCTGGGGTAATGGCATTGGTCATCATTGTGGTAACCTCAGCACCAACAATTAGCCAAGGTACAGAAAATTATGGCGAAGCACTACAAAAATCGATCATGTATTTTGAAGCACAACAAGCAGGAAAACTGCCAGAGTGGAATCGGTTTCCTTGGCGGGGGGATGCAACCCTAGAAGATGGTGCAGATGTAGGGGTTGACCTCAGTGGAGGATGGTTGGATGCAGGAGATAATGTCAAGTTTAATTATCCCATGGCATATAGTGTCACGACTTTAGCTTGGGGGGGAATTGAATACTACGATGCTTATCAAAAATCAGATCAGTTAGTTCATTTATCTCAAAACATCAAGTGGGCAACAGATTATTTACTCAATTCCTTTGCCGATGATACTCCTGGTAACTATGTTCTTTATGGACAAGTTGCTGATGGGAAGAAAGATCACAAGTGGTGGGGATCAGTAGAAGTAGTCCATTATGAAATGGAAAGACCAGCCTATAAAATAGACACTAGTTGTCCTGGGACAGATTTAGCAGCAGAAACCTCCGCAGCTTTGGCTTCTAGTTCTATTTTATTTCGGCAAAATGGCGATACAGAATATGCCGACTTGTTAGTAGAAAAAGCCGAAAAACTGTTTGATTTTGCTAATAGTTATCGTGGTAAGTATTCTGACTGTTTAAAAGAAGCAGTGCCTTTCTATACTTCAGTAAATGGTGACCAAGATGAATTGGTGTGGGGTTCAATTTGGTTGCACAAAGCAAAAAAAGCTCAAAATACTGATTATTCAGGAGAATATCTCAAAATTTCCGAGTCTGAATATGAAAAAATGTCTAAACCCTTTAACTACACCTATCAGTTTGATGATAAATCTTATGGAATTTATGTCTTGTTGGCAATGGAAACAGGCAAAATAGAATATCAAGAGCGTGCTGAAGCTTGGTTAGATTTCTGGACTGTGGGTCATCAGGACCAAAAAATTACTTATACCCCTGGAGGTTTGGCTTTCTTAGTTAAATGGGGTTCGTTACCTTTAGTTGCTAATACCAGCTTTCTGGCTTTTATCTATAGTGATTGGTTAAAAACTCAAGGAGATTGGACTAAAGCCGAACGCTATTTTGATTTTGGGGTTAGTCAGATTAACTATATTTTGGGTCAAAATCCTTCTCAACGCAGCTATATGATTGGTTACGGTGACAATTATCCTCAGAATCCTCACCATCGCACTGCTCATGGTAGTTGGCTAGATAGTATGAGAAAGCCCACAAATAATCGTAATCTCTTGATTGGTGCATTGGTAGGCGGTCCTGATGAGCAAGACAATTGGAAAGATGACCGCAATGACTGGGTACAAAATGAAGTGGGAGTTAGCTATAACGCAGGTTTCACAGGAGCTTTGGCAAAAATGTACTCTGAGTTTGGTGGTGAGCCTCTAGAAGAGATATCTTTTCCTGAAGTTAATCAACCTGAAATCTATGTAGAATCGCAGACTAATATGGCAAGTAAACAAGTTACTGATATTAATCTGACCATTGTTAATAAATCAGCTTCTCCTGCAAGGGGACTAGAAAACGCTATGGTACGAGTAGTTTATAATCTTGAACCAAAGCAAGCAGAAAATATATCTGTATCAGCGGTTTCTAATGATTGCCCCAATTCTCCATCGCAACTAGTCAAGGTGGAAGACGATGTTTATTATACTGAAGTTGCTTGTGAGGGAACAGTTATCTATCCAGGGGGAGATACGGACTATAAAAAGCAAATTGCTCTGAAGCTAGATCTAAACAAGTCGGGAAGTAGCAATAACTTGTTTAGTAATTTAAGTGGAATGTTTACTAAACCAATAACAATTAGCCAAATCTGTTTGTATGAAGACGATGAAATGATTTGGGAGTCTAAGTCGTGACATTCTCTGCTTATGTATTCAATTATGTATTTTTTGAATACATAAGCAGCTTTCCTAATACTTCTTCTAAATACCCTACTCTCCCTAGCTACTTCAACCCAACCCATCAATTAATAGTTGACATACTACTAGGCAGCAGCAGGTTCTTCATAGGGAACAAAAAGTTTTTTCTCTGCACCACATATCGGACAATTCCAATCATCGGCAATAGCGGCAAAGGGTGTACCAGGAGCAATTCCTGAATCAGGATCGCCGATAACAGGATCATAAATCATCGAACATTGACGACAAATCCATTTTTGAGTAGTTGGATCTTCACTGGGAGCTTTTTTGACGACAGTTTTGCCATCTAGAGTGCTTAGTGCATCGGTATATTGTCTTGCATGATGTTGTTCGATGCTGGTAAGTAAACCGAAGTTATGAGCAGCTTTACGAAAATCTTGGGCGTGTTCTTTAGATTCTGCTGTTTGAGCTTCAAATTCTGCCGCAGCATCACTGTCACGATCTTGTTTGGCAGCTTCAGCAAATTCGGGATACATGGTTGTGTATTCATAAGTTTCTCCTTCAATGGCTAATTCTAAACAACGAGCAGCGATCGCTTTTTTTTGTTCTTCAGTTAAAGATGCAGGATCGTCTACAGCTAATTCGGGATGTAATAAACGAAAATGAGCAAAAGCGTGTTCGGTTTCTTGATTAGCAGTTTCTTTAAACAGTTTGGCAAGTTCTTTCATCCCCAGTTTTTTGGTCACTTCAGCAAAAAACAAATATTTGCGATTTGCCATTGATTCACCGCCAAAAGCAGCTTCGAGGTTGTTAGCAGTGTTAGAGTTATGTGATAAATCCATCGATAGATCGTTTTTAGGGTTTACTTGTATTCAGCATACAATCTCTATAATTAATTGGATTGACTATACATAACATATCCATTTATGGAAATTTGCTTAATTTTTATCTCTTAGTAACCATCAAGCAGAAAAATTAAAGCGTAGGTAATTGAATATAGGTAATTAAATATCAGGAATGCCAGATAGAAAACGAATTGGTATTTTGACCAGTGGTGGTGATTGTGCGGGGTTGAATGCGGTTATTCGGGCGGTAACTCGCTGTGCAGTTAATGTTTATGGTTGGGAGGTATTAGGTATTTGTAAAGCAACTCATGGCTTAATGACTCGTCCCCCAGAAGCAATGCCCTTAGATGTAACTCAAGTCGATCGCCTGTTGACTATGGGAGGAACAATTTTAGGCACAACTAATAAGGGAGATCCTTTTGCTTTTCCGATGTCCGATGGAACATTGGCCAATCGTTCCTCAGAAATTATTGAAGGATATAAACAACTAGACTTGGATGCCCTGATTGGCATTGGTGGAGATGGTAGTTTGGCTATTCTGCGGAAATTGGCACAACAGGGGGGGATTAATTTAGTCGGTATTCCTAAAACTATTGATAATGATGTTGGTATTACCGAACGTTCGATTGGCTTTGATACAGCAGTTAATATTGCCACAGAAGCTATTGATCGCTTACATTTTACGGCTGCTAGCCATAGCCGAGTGATGATTCTTGAGGTAATGGGTAGAGATGCAGGACACATTGCTCTCAATGCAGGAATCGCAGGAGGAGCAAATATGATTATGATTCCTGAAATTCCCTACAAGATAGAAAATATCTGTCAGCATATTAAGAAAAGACAAGCCAGAGGACAAGACTATTCCATCGCCGTTGTCTCGGAAGCAGTTTGTACTGAGTCAGGAGATGTTTTAGAACAAGGTCATTTTGCTGATTGTCGCTTGGGGGGTATTGGTCAATATTTAGCAGAACAAATTACGCAAAAAAGTGGTGCAGAAACTAGAGTCACTGTCTTAGGGCATACTCAACGGGGGGGCATTTCTTCTCCCCTAGATCGTATTCTCGCCTCGGCTTTTGGGGTAGCCGCAGTGGATTTAATTGCCCAAGAAAAATACGATCACATGGTTGCTTGGCAAGATCGACAAGTTATTAGTATCCCTATTACTGATGCGATTAAAAATTATCGGGCAGTAGATCCAGAAGATACTTTAATTAAAACCGCTAGAGGTTTAGGTATCTGCTTAGGAGACTGAATTAAGTAGCAAATAGCAAGTTATGATATATCCTGTTCGCCTAAATTCTTTTTGAGCAACTGCTTTAAAGCTAACAGCTAATAGCTAACAGCTAATAGCTTTCACTCAACCTATCTCTCAAGTTCTTTACTATAGATTAAAGCGTCGCATGAATGATATGACCGTAGCTAATGGAAATGGAGTCTCTCAAGAAGAAATCGTTGCTGCTTTGGAGATTCCCGCCGATTTTAATTTTAATTTGCCCGATCCAGAAGATGAAGACATTCAAGAATCGGATTTCCAACATCAATTAGATACGATCTGGAAAATATGCGATCGCTTTGATCTCCAGACAGATATCTGGCGGGGGCGTATTTTGCGTTCAGTACGAGATCGGGAAAAAAAAGGCGGCGAAGGTAGAGGGGCAGGGTTTATTAATTGGTTAAAAGAGCGGGAAATTACTAAATCTCAGGCTTATGCTCTAATTCAACTGGCAAACAGTGCTGATACCCTATTGGCAGATGGAATGCTAGATCCTGACAGTATTAACAATTTCAGTAAACGAGCATTTGTGGAAACCGCTAATTCTGCCCCAGAAATTCAACAGTTAGTTAGCGAAGCAGCCCAAAAAGGCGATCGCATTACCCGTCGTGAGGTTAAACAACTCTCTGATGAATGGACGGCGATGAGTTCAGAATTACTTCCCGATGAGGTTAAGGAAAAAGCGGCAGAAGGTTCTTTACCAGCCCGTCATCTTGCTCCTTTGGTGAAGGAGATGGAGAAGTTGCCAGACTCTCATCTAGTTGAAATTAAAAAAGAAATTATCGAAAGTCCTGATATTGATACGGTTAAAATGATGACCACCGAAGCAAAAAATTTAGCCAAATATCTGGATGCTGCGGCACAGGTACAAACCATACGGGATAAGGCGGTAGATATGGAAATGGCACTAGAAGAAGCTTTACGACTGGACTGTATTAATACCGCTGCGGACTTAGTTAAGCAAGCCACTACCCTTGAGCAAACGGTAGGAAAACTTTATACTACCTGGAAACGGATGGGCAATGTTGCCGATCGCCTGTATGTAGAGACAGGGGCATCTAATCCTCATTTGCGATCGCTTTTAACCTGCTTAGAATCTCTAACTAACGACATTATTGAAGTACCTCTGGATGAAGAAGGCGATCAAATCGTGCGTCTTAAGGTAATTACTGAAAATATTAATTTTGTTAATAACTAATAATGGTATCGTGCTTGTAAAAATTCAATAAATTTAAATAAATTTATCTGAAGTTTTTAGTTTTTAGTTTTTAGTTTTTAGTTTAAAAAAGAGTGCTAAAAACTCGTTTGGGTATAAGATCCCACCGCCTAGTTAGGTGTCTTCAATTAAGTAGAGTCCAATACTCTATTTAATTGAAACTAATAACTAATAACCAATAACTAACAACTTTTTTATTGACACTCATCAGCTAATTCTTGGCGCAATTCTTCAAGAGTGTGATCTGGTATAGATTCGAGAGGAAGATTATCCCTCGCAATAGATTCTTCTAATGCGGCGAATAATCGTTTGGCGTTTTCTGGCGATCGCAATAGATGCAAACTCTCTAAAATACTGGCAAGTTCATCAGCAGGAAGCATCGCAATATCTTTGTGTCCTCTTCTAGTAATTAGAGCGATCGCATTATCATTTTCAATGCGATCTAATAGAGAAGCAAAATTTTTTCGTGCATCGGTATAGGAAGTCTGTAGAGAAAACATAATTAATGTACATATTTTCTGTACATTGTATCTCAGTTTTAGTATTACGCATTCGCGCCTCGCCCTAATTTTTAATTCCCGTTGAGCCAATGCCCTGAATAAATTGTTTCTGACCAATTAAAAATAAAATTAACACTGGTATAGTAGCAATTATTACTGCTGCCATTAGTAACGACCAATTATTAGTAAACTGTTCTTGAAATTCTGCTAAAGCTAATTGTACTGTTCTTAATTCAGGACGGGTAGTAAATACTAATGGTTTAAATAAATCGTTCCACTCACCAATAAAAGTAAACAGAAATAAAGTGATTAACGCAGGACGAGATAAAGGCAACATAATAAGAGTTAAAATTTGTAAGCGATTAGCACCATCAATAGTAGCAGCTTCTTCTAATTCCACTGGAATGCTCGCAAAATATTGACGCATTAAAAAAATACCAAAACCATTAGCAGCAGTAGGTAAGATTAATGACCAGTAACTATTAATTAAATGCGCCCATTTTAAAATTATAAAAGTAGGAATTACTAATAGCTGAAAAGGAATAACTAAAGTAGCTATTATTAGTAATAATATTCCTTGTCTACCTTTAAATTTGAGTCTAGCTAAAGCATATCCTGCGAGTGCAGAAGTGATTATTTGGAATGCAGTAACTCCTAAAGCAACTAAGGTAGAATTAGCAAAAGCTAAGAAAAAATTTCCTCGATGCCAAGCTTCTTGATAATTAGCCAGAGTAAAAGAACCATCAACTGAAGTAAAAGAACTTTTAAGGACAACTAGCAGAGGAAACAAAATAATTATTGCGCCCAATATCAAGACGGCTAAAGTCAATAATCGGGCAAAAGAAAAGTTTGATGATAAAAATGATGATGAGGCTTCGCCTCCGTTAAGCGATCGCTTTTTCATAAAGAACCAAAATCATGTAATACTAATCATCATAAGGAAGTTCCCTTTTTTGGTATAGACGAGGGAATATTTTATTGCAAAAATTTTTCTAAAAAATGAGTAAAAAGCGGGTATTATCTGGAATTCAAACCACTGGCAACTTACATTTAGGCAATTATTTAGGTGCGATCCGCAACTGGGTAGAAATACAACAGGACTATGATAATTTCTTCTTTTTTGCCGATCTCCACGCCATTACTGTACCTCATGATGCTAAAGTTTTAGCTCAAAACACCTACAACTTAGCGGCAGTTTATTTGGCTTGTGGTATTGATTTAGAATGCTCGACTATTTTTGTTCAGTCTCATGTTACCGCCCATAGCGAACTTACTTGGTTACTCAATTGTATTACTCCTCTCAACTGGTTAGAAAGAATGATCCAGTTTAAAGAGAAAGCCGTTAAACAGGGTGAAAATGTGGGCGTTGGTTTACTTGACTATCCTGTACTGATGGCAGCAGATATTTTACTCTATGATGCGGATGTAGTACCTGTGGGAGAAGACCAAAAGCAACATTTAGAATTAACTAGAGATATTGCAGCCAGAGTTAACGACAAGTTTGGTAAGAAAAAACAGCCAGTCTTAAAAGTACCTGAACCCATGATTCGTGCCGAAGGGGCAAGAGTAATGAGTTTAACAGATGGCACTAAAAAAATGTCTAAATCCGATCCTTCAGATTTAAGTCGTATCGATTTACTAGATCCACCAGATGCCATTAAAAGAAAAATTAAAAAGTGTAAAACCGATCCTGTTAAGGGATTAACTTTTGACGATCCAGAACGTCCTGAATGTCATAACCTACTTACTCTTTATCAGCTTTTAGCTAACAAAACTAAAGATGAAGTTGCTGCAGAATGTCAAGATATGGGATGGGGACAATTTAAACCCCTACTAACAGAAACTACTATTGAAGCCTTGAAGCCAATTCAAGACAAATATCATGAATTAATGGATAATCAAGATTACCTTAATACTGTATTAAAAGAGGGTGCCCAAAAAGCTAGTTCTGTCGCTAATCAAACATTAACTAGAGTCAAAGATGCTTTAGGATTTTTGCCCCCTTTCTGATATTAGGAGAAGTTTAATTTTTTAAACCGTAAAATATATACAAAAAACCTAAATAACATTAATGACTAGTAATCTTCAACAAGCAGTAATTAAGCAGGAATTTTTAGTTACTGCTGAAGTTGCTCCCCCCAAAGGAGGAAACCCAGCTAGAATGCTGGAAGTGGCAGCTAAACTAAAAGGTAGAGTTCATGCTGTTAACATTACCGATGGTAGTCGTGCAGTGCTACGAATGTCTTCAGTTGCTGCTTCGGTAATTCTATTGCAGCATGATATTGAACCGGTATGCCAGGTAGCTTGTCGCGATCGCAATTGTATTGGGTTACAGGCTGATTTAATGGGTGCTTATGGTTTAGGTATTCGCAATATCTTGGCACTTACAGGCGATCCTATTAAAGCTGGCGATCATAAAAAGTCCAGGGCAGTTTTTGAACTAGAATCTGTAAGATTGCTCAAATTAATTAATAAACTTAATCAAGGCGTTGATTTTAATGATAAAGCTATGCCAGACGAAGCTTTAAACCTGTTTCCTGGGGCGGCTGTCGATCCACAGCTAAAAAGTTGGTCTGGGTTACAAAAAAGATTTGAAAAAAAACTAGAGGCTGGCGCACAATTTTTTCAAAGTCAAATGATTACCGATTTTGATAAACTTGACAAGTTTATGAGCCAAATTGCTTCTATTGATAAAAAACCAATTTTAGCAGGAATATTTCTCTTAAAATCCGCTAAAAATGCTCAATTTATCAACAATTATGTCCCAGGAGTCAACATTCCCGACTCCACTATTCAACGTTTAGCCAACGCTAAAAAGCCTTTACAAGAAGGCATGAAAATTGCTGCTGAACAAGTAAAGCTAGCTCAAACTATGTGTCAGGGAGTACACCTAATGGCGGTTAAGCGAGAAGACTTAATCCCTGAAATACTTGATTTGGCAGAAATTAAACCAATAAATTAGACAACTATTCAAGGGGGAATTATTTAGTTGGTTATTAAAATAGTAAAAATGCGATCGCTTAACTAATATACAAGCCTAATTATTTTAAAAACTAGTACAATAAAAGGTACAATTAAGTAACAAAATTATGGATATTTTGAGTGCTAGTCAAGCTAGAGCTAATCTATTTAAACTACTCGAGCAAGTAAACCAAGATAGTAAGCCTTGCATTATTACTTCACGTCGAGGAGATGGGGTTCTAATTTCAAAAGATGACTGGGAAAGTATCCAAGAAACACTCTATTTACGATCTATTCCAGATATGAGGGAGTCAATTCTTGAAGGTATGGCAACTCCTTTGTCTGAATGCATCTCCGAGTCAGAATTAGAGTGGTAGAGCGTGAATGGCAGCTTAAGTAAATTTAAGCAAGCTCAAAAATATGCCAAAAAACTTGCTGCATCTGGTTTAAAGCCAAAAGCACAGAAGCTTTTAGAAATTATCAAACAAAATCCTTCATTCTCTGAATTTATACCATCCAGAAAAAAAATTTGCCCGCCAATTTGGTGAGCATCAGTAATAAGGTAATTTAATCTTAGGTATAGTTTTTCTTCATTCACACCTACGACTGATTATTTGACTTGAATTTACGACTATTTTTTTGCTTATTAATACAAATTAAATAGACTCCATATACCAATGCTAGCATCTGTGCTGGCACAATTGCAGCATAACTTTTTAAAAATATATTAATATCTAAATTAGAAAAAGTAGTGAGGTAGACTGCTCCTAATACAACTAAAATAACTTTGCTGGAAGTACGTTTAAATTTAAACATTAATAATTAATAATTAAAACCAACCTTTCTTTGATGCCATGTAGGTATTGTAAAATTCATCGTCAGATTTGGTTAAATACATAATTCCCTCAATCAAGCCGATAATTCCCATGACTGGAGAGCCAATACCACAGGTCAAAACACTAACGAGTAGCATCACTAGTCCTTCTTTAGTGTAACCCAAAATAAATTTATGAATTCCTAAAGCTCCTAAGATAATTCCACAGATACCAGAGGCAATCTTTTTACCATTAGCATCTCCACTTTTCGCGTTAGTCATAATTATTTTTATAAATTCAGTGAATAACAGTATATTCAGATAACTTTTTTTTGTCTTCAGTGACTATACTAATGTTCTAAATGTTCAATAATTAAATTGATTGATGTAGTTTTATGTTGTCAAAAAAATATCAATTAACTCTGCTCTGCTTTCTTACATCATTAGGAATCATGATTTTCTATAGTTTTGATCCAGCTAACCCTAACAATTTTTATCCTCCGAGTTTATCTAGAAATTGGGGCGGTTTTTACTGTGCAGGGTGCGGAATGTTGAGAGCTTTACATCAATTACTCCATGGAAACTGGTATGCTGCTCTAAAATTAAATCCTCTTTTGATAATTTGTTTGCCTTATTTTTTTTATTGGATGATACCTTATTTTACTAAATATTTTTATAATATTGTCTTGTACACTATTCCTTTTAAAACTAAACAGCTAACCATAAGCATATTAATTATTATTGTTTATGGATTTTTAAGAAATATTCCCAATCCACCTTTTTCATGGTTAGCTCCTGCTACTTATTAGACTTCTTGCATGAATAATTTTGTAAATGCCTAAATACGATTTCCCATGTTTCTCACAAATTGAGTTGAAAGGCTATTTTATACTGGGGATTTGCCAGTTGTTCTAAATTAGAAATATTTTCAATTTTTTTTTTGCTTAATAATAAATGAAAAAATACAGGGATAGTTAAGAAATAATCGGAAAAATTATGGTTAATTCAATTATTTTTGCATAACAAAATTAGCTGAAATTAATGAGCAGCTAGTTAACAATATATTCGACTGTTTTTGATGCAATATATCCTATCCAGAATCGGGAAGAGCTTGAATCCTTGAATGAGCGCAATCGCCCTTTTGTGAGAAATATGGGGATTTGGAGTATGTAATTTAGAAAATTAATACTAATCTCTGAAAGTTCGAAATTTCGTATTCATGTAAGAGGTCTATTAGGCAAAGCAAGAAAGAAAAGTTTTCTTAGCTTCAAAAGAATTGTATGTCAACCACAAGAATTAGGTTATGTATGCGACGTAAAAATTGCTAAATACTTTAGTTGGAGAATAATAGTTTTGGTGAGCAATAATTTTTTTCTGAAATGTTTTTTCTCTGTTTATTTTTTGCCCACCCTACAAAAGCTATCTCTCAAATAATTTGACATTCAAGACAATTCTTCTGTATCTTTTTTCTCTCGTATATTCTGACCTATCTAGCAATTAGTTAACGGAACTAAATTACTATTGGAACGAGTAATAGTTTGTAAAACTGCTTGACGGTAGAGCATGATAATTTCTTGCCAACTAAAACGGAGAGCATTTTTTCGTGGTTGCTGTTGCCAATGCCAATGTTTTTCTAGAGCAATTTGTAGAGATTCAGTATAGGCATCAAGATCTTCAACATCACAAGTGATGCCACCATGACCAATTAAATAACGACGAACAGTGTCATCGGGTGCGACAACAGGTAAACCGCAAGCCATTGCCTCAAGATAGGCGAGTCCACGAGGCTCTTCTAAGGAGGGAAGGGTAAAAACATCGGCACTACGATAAACTTGGGGCATTTGAGCATAGGCAAAAACTCGAATTTGAAATCGATCTGAACCTAAAAGACGATCTCCTAAAGCCTGAAAATAATCACGATCTGCACCATTACCGCAAATTAAAAGACTAGCTTGGGGCAAGCGGGAGACGGCTTTAATCGTTAATTCAATTCTTTGATTTCCATCACGATTTAAAGGAGCAACACATAATATTGTGGGTTTGGGTAAACCTGTGGAGATCGCTTTTCCCACGGGAGTAAATTCGTCGGTATTAACTCCATGAGGAATGATATTTAAAAGTTGATTAGGAGCAAGATTACGAGCATAGTCAGCAACTTCGGGGTTAAGTACAATCAGACGATCGGGCTGTAATGACAAATTTCGTTTTAAACGTTTTCCCTCATTTAATAAGCTATTTTGTTCTATAAACATGATGGGAGTACCTTTAATTGCTCGAACACAGGTAGCGACAAATAAACCACCATAATCATTTTGGGGGAAAATTAAATCTGCTGGATGTTTAAGTAAATAGGCTACACAAGGTAAAAAACTAGTCAGATGTTCGAGTGCAATTTCAGGGTGAGAAAACCACTTATATAAAATAGAAGCGACTATCGGGTGGTGAGTTAAACTAGAGACATCACTGCGAGTAATTGATTTAATAGGGCGACTAAAAGAACCGCAATCCGCGCCACTGAGCAGTTCTACCTCAAAATAGTTATCAAGACGACGAGCTAATTCGAGAGCAAAAATTTCGGAATTACCGTTCCAGTTAACTCCCGCACTGGGATGAATTAAGACAATTTTAGACAATGTTTTTTTACTCCTAGTTGTGGGATGTTTAGACGTTGGGTGTGAAGTAACAAGTAATCAGTATTTATTAGTAGTGTTTTCCGTATCGTTTTATTTTTCTGTATTGCCAAAAATTGATGCTGTCTTCTTTTAATGTCCAAGTCAGCCAATTATGAGTATAGATTTTGAATTTATAAGCGATCGCTAGTAGCCAACGTCTAGTAGTCTGAATTAATAAGAGTAGTTGTTTATAGCGATCGCTTTTTAAACAGTTGAGAGTAATAACTGCCAAACTCATTTGCAAAAATTCGCGAGAAAAACCGATATGAGGTGAGTGTTCTAGAGCTTGACGACAATAATTATTGGCAATTACAGGATCTGGTTTTTTACTTTGGAGAACTTTCTCAGCTAAATAAAGACTGACATGAGCATAACTACGATGCTTAAGGTGAAGTAGCTCTGGTGATACATTGGCATAGGCTTTTTCGATAGTTGCCTGAAAACTAGTTTCCATAACTAGCCAATTTTTACTGATATTGTTTTGATGTTGTCGGTAATAAACCAAAGGTTCAGGCAGTGCCATAAACTGATAGCGACGACTCATCCGAATCCACATATCCCAATCTTGAGTAGTCTGTAATTGAGGATCAAATAATCCGACAAAGTCAAAACAACGACGACGTATTATTACCGAGGGTGAGCCGATCTGATTGCGTTCCAAGATTTTTGGCTCTACCCATCCTGAGAGATCATTTTTGACTACTCTGCCAGTAAAATTACCCCAATTATCAATTAACATCAACCAAGAATGTACCAAGCCAATTTCAGGATAATGCTCTAAACAAGACACCTGTTTTTTTAGCTTGCAAGGATGCCATAAATCATCAGCATCTAAGAAAGCCACATACTCTCCTCTTGCTTTAATAATTCCTAAATTGAGAGTTTGAGAAATCCCTAAATGTGCCTGAGAAATAAACTTCAAACGCCGATCTTTAAGACGGTGAAACCACTTAACAATTTTATCGGAACTGCCATCATTAAAAATTAAGACTTCAAAATCAGCAAAAGTTTGTTGCAGAACACTATCTACTGTGGCTGGCAAATACTTCATCGCATTGTAAGCAGAAATAATTATGGAAACTTTCGGGGATTTCATAGACATGGCTGATATGACTGCGTTTGTTATACGGTTGTCAATGCTTTGGTGCGGGGTTAGTGATCAAAAGCTCCAGATCTTTTCGCCTACATTCGAGGATGATTCAGTAAAGCTCTATTTCCTCTTACTTATTTGAGGACAATTTTGATGGTGGTTATTTAATTAATAAAACTAGGCGCAAAAGTAAATTAATCATCAAGAAGCAAAGACTTATGCAAAAGGTTTAATAAATTGCCGTTGTAAAATTTAAAATCCTAATATTGAATCGGTTAAAAATAGTCAAATCCATGCTAATCAAACTAATATCGCTTTAGTTAGTCAGTTTATTTTTTGATGCGATTACGTTTTTTGCATATTATATTTACCTAGGTTTAAGTGATAGTAACTATCTGTGAATTACTGCTTTGAAGCCAAGAAATAAATCTATCGGCTATTTAACAATAGTCTTTAAAACACCATTACTGAGTTTCAAGAAAATAAAAATAAGTAATCTCTGACTTATGAACTTCCTTTAATTTCAGAAGTATGAAAGCCGCGAATAATACTTTCCAACAAACATGATTTTTACTACTTTTGTGATTTATTTCTTGATATTAGTTAGTACATTTTTCAACTTAGATTAATTGTCTATGATCTATTGAGAAAAATATTGTTCTAAGACATCTCAAACCCTACTAATCCTAGTTATAGATAGTGATTGATTCCGTAAAATCATTTAAGAAAAAATACGTAAGTTGTTTTCAAACACAATGATAATCGCTCAAAATAGAATTGGCAATGTTAATTGCTAACTAATTTGAGTAATACTATTTAAGTAGAAACACGTAAATCTATGATCATAATGCTGCCAAGAAAAATTCGGGATTCAGGAGTCTGACATTTTTTAAAGCGAAGATTTCAAGCTTTTTGAATAGGTATTTTATTTACGCTCACTGCCGCTAATGATTTACCATAGATTATTAATTCTTCATTGGCTTTTGAGAGTATTTGCTATTTCTAAGATAAGATTACAAACTCTTTCGTTTCGTCATCAGGATGAAACAAGATGATGATCTAGGGTTAATCCATAACAAAACAAAGTCATCTAAAACAAGATAATGATCTAGGATTAATCCATAACAAAACAAGTCATATGAAACAAGCTATCTATCGTATTTTGGATGCTAATCTTGACCGAGCTAGAGAAGGATTGAGAATAATTGAAGAATGGTGTCGTCTAGGTTTAAACCATCAGCCACTAGCTGAAGAATGCAAGCAAATACGTCAAGAATTAGCCCAGTGGCACAGCTGGGAATTGCGTCAAGCTAGAAATACTCCTGGTGATGTGGGAACTGATTTATCTCATCCTCAAGAAGAACAACGAGAAAGCATTGACCAATTACTCCAGGCAAACTTATGTCGATCGCAAGAAGCTTTAAGAGTATTAGAAGAATACAGCAAACTCTATGAGCCAGAGATGGCGGCAGCCTGTAAACAGATGCGTTACCGCGTCTATACTATTGAAAGTAGTTTATTTAACAATTATCGTCATCAGAAACTACACAATACTCCGTTATATTTGGTAACTTCTCCTGAACCAGAGCTACTCAAAATAGTAGAAGCTGCTCTTAAAGGTGGTTTAACTTTAGTTCAGTATCGCGATAAAGAAGCCAAAGATAGCGATCGCATTGAAAAAGCCCATCGATTGTGTCAACTATGTCATCGTTATAATGCTTTGTTCATTGTTAACGATCGCGTAGATATAGCTCTGGCAGTAGAGGCAGACGGAGTTCATTTAGGACAGCAAGATGCACCAGTGTCTTTTGCTCGGGAAATTCTGGGAACACAGAAAATTGTTGGTCGTTCGACGACAAATAAACAAGAATTAAATAAAGCGATCGCCGAACGAGCAGATTATGTTGGAGTTGGTCCTTTTTATGAAACTCCCACTAAGCCAGGTAAACCAGCAGCCAGTGTTGAATATATTGACTATGTCAAAGCTAAATGTCCTGTTCCCTGGTTTGCGATCGGCGGCATTAACTTCAATAACCTTAATGCAGTTCTAACTATAGGCGCACAACGAGTAGCAGTGGTTCGAGCTATCATGCAAGCAGAGCAACCAACACTAGTTACTCGACAGTTTTTATCTCAATTGATAAGTCGGTAATTACTCCCTCATAAGCTAGATTTATGTTAAATACAACTAATACAATAAATATACAGGTCAATGGAGAATCCCAAACCTGTCCTTCCTTAATTTCTTTACCTGAATTATTAACCAAATTAGAACTTAATCCTCGTCTGATCGCCGTGGAATATAACGGGGAAATCTTACATCGTCAATATTGGACTGATACTAAGATGCAGTCAGGCGATCGCTTAGAAATTGTCACTATTGTTGGTGGAGGTTAATTTCTGTAAATAGTAAACCCATAATGAATAAGTTATGAAAATGATTTTTAAACGAAAATTTTGGCTTAAATCCATTTTGGCACTGGGGCTAGTCTGTATTCTGGTATTAGGCAATGCCAGCACAGCAATGGCTGCCCGTACTGGTGGCAGAATTGGTGGAGGTTCATTCCGCGCTCCTTCCCGCAGTTATTCTACTCCTCGTGGTGGTAGCTATGGTGGTGGATATAGCTCTCCTGGTTACGGATACGGTGGTGGCGGGTTTGGTTTTCCCTTTCTCCTGCCCTTCTTCGGTTTTGGTGGCTTTGGCGGTATATTCTCGATCCTAATCTTTATCGCTATTGCTAATTTTCTGGTAAGTAGTTTCCGCAATGCTGGAGTGGGCGGAGATGTGGGCTATAGCAGTAGTTCTAAAGTAGCTGTTGCTCAGGTAAAGGTGGGCTTATTAGCTAATGCCCGTGAATTACAACCTGAATTAAACCGTTTGGCTTTAACTGCGGATACCAGTTCAGCTTCAGGGCGAGCCACCGTAGTTCAAGAGGCAACTTTAGCTCTGTTACGTCACCCCGAATATTGGGTTTATGGAGCAACTGAATCTCAAAAAGCCGATCTTGAGGCGGCTGAAGCTAAATTTAATCAGTTAGCTTTAACCGAACGTAGTAAGTTCAGCGAAGAAACTTTAACTAACGTCGATAGCGTTATCAGTGGTGCAGAGCAAAAAACTTTGGGTGGTAGCTCACCCGAGGGAGCAATTCAACTCAAAGAAGGAGATTCAGGAGAATACATTGTTGCCACAGTAATTGTAGGAGTAACAGGTAGCCTCAACTTGCCTGAAATTAATAGCTCTGATGATTTACGTCAGGCACTACAGCAGGTAGGAAGCGTTGGCAGCGATCGCCTATTAGCCGTAGAAATCCTGTGGACACCCCAAGCAGAGGGAGATACTTTGTCTTCTGATGATATCTTGGAATACTATCCTAATCTCAAATTGGTTTAAGAGTTATTGATTTAACTGATGATGAAATAACTATGCTAGTTATCTAGATTTGCCATATCGGGTGAAGTAGACATAATCACTTCCCCGATTTTTGCTAACTTAAAAATATGGATAAATGGTTAAGAAAGCTGGTACATTGTGAGTATGGCTATGTATGGTTTTACTTTAATAAGCCTTTAAAATAAATTAAAAAATGTAAAGGAGAGGTTAAATTATGGATTGGCGTGTATTGATAGTATTAGCTCCACTGGCGATCGCTGCTGGTTGGGCTCTATTTAATATTGGTTCTGCCGCTGTGGCACAAGCACAAAAATACTTCAATAAAGAAGTATAAATATAACAAAATAAGATTATCTAGCCGACTAAATACTATCTCGATATTAGTCGGTTTTTTAATGCCCAGCAATCAAAATTCAATTTCGGCGATCGCAACTAATAAACTGTCTTTGTCGGCGAAATGAAAAACATGATGAACATTCTTGCTGCCGATTATAAAGCGATCGCT
>JAAUYG010270339.1_pt1 | contig 40587 bp, 43 predicted proteins | sample 7278091 | NCBI WGS metagenome assembly JAAUYG01 (sample SAMN14350201, study PRJNA611818) | marine sediment metagenome | isolation source: surface marine sediment (0.6m) | place: French Polynesia: Moorea | collected 2018-08 | reverse complement strand
TTTTTTTCAGCAGCGGCTTTGATTGGGTCGGCTGATCGCCGTCACCATCCGGCGCCGGGGACTGAAGATCACAACCGTCCCTTTATCGGCCGGAGGGCCACAGCTGGGACAGGAGCATTCCCGCCAGCATGAGCCCGCAGCCCAGACCCCCCCGCGGGGTCAGCACCTCGTTCAGCAGCAGCCAGCCGCCAAAGGCCGCGAAAACCGCCTCCATACTCAGAAAAATGGCGGCATGCGCTGGAGGGGCGTCCCGCTGTGCCACCACCTGAAGGGTGTAGGCCACACCGACCGACCCCAGGCCACCGTATAAAATCGGTACGGCGGCCTGCCACAGCCCTTCCCAGGCGATGTTTTCGATGGCCAGGGCTGTCAGCAGACTCAGCAGCGAACAGGCGGCAAACTGGGTGATGGCCAGCTTCAGGGCATCCATGCGGGGGGAGAGCCAGCCGATAATCAGCACATGGGCCGCCCAGAAAAAAGCTCCCACCAGTTCCAGGAGATCCCCCCAGGCAATGGTAAACTGGGCGGTGATACACAAAAAATAAAGACCGGCGGCAGCCAGGAAAGCGCCCAGCCAGGTGCCGGTATGGGTGCGTTGACGCAGGACCAGGCCCATGATGGGCACGATCACGACGTAGAGCCCGGTGATGAAGCCGGCGTTGCCGGCCGTGGTGTAGACCAGACCGACCTGCTGCAGAGAGGCGCCCGCGAACAGGAAAAGACCGGCGAGACCACCACCGCTCAGCAGCGTTTTGCGTCCGGCCGGCGGCAGGTGGCGGCGGGCCTCGGAAGGCCGGCGATCGAGCAGGAAGAGCAGGGGCAACAATGAAAGACTGCCCAGAGCGAACCGCACGCCATTGAATGTGAAAGGGCCGACATAGTCCATGCCCACGCGCTGGGCCACGAAGGCAAATCCCCAGATCGTGGCGGTCAACAGCAGCAGCGCGTCGGCGCGGGCGGTGCGGGTGTTCATCAGACCAGGTCGCTTTCTGAGCTTAAGATTTACACAAATTAGCGGTACTTACATGCCTCTCCTGTCGGAGTCAACAGCGAACCCTTAGCCATCGTTGGGCGTCGGCGGTGGCCGTTTAACCCGAAGACGGCTTCGAGCGTTGCGGCGGGTTGAAATGAATGACCAGAAGCCCGCCGACAATCAAGGCCAGGGCCAGCAGCAGCCGGGGTGTCACAGGTTCATCCAGAGCGAGGTGAGCGCAGATGACTCCCACCAGGGGCATGATGAACACGAAGGAGTGCAGATTGACCGCACCGAATTTCTTGAGCAGGTGATTCCAGGCGATAAAGCCGAAGGCGGCGGTGACAAGGGTCTGATAGAGCAGCGCCAGCGTCGCGGTCAGCGACGGGGTTTTAAGGGCAGCGTCGTCGAAAATCAAGGCTTCCAGACCGAATAAGGGCAGGCTCATGAGCATGGAATAGAGCACGATATGAAAGGCGGCGAAGGTGTCGATGACCCGTTTGAGGTAGACGATGTTGCAGGCCCAGATCGTGGTCGCCATCAGGACGAAAATGTCGCCGGTGCGCACGCTGCCCGTAAGGCCGCTATCGCCGCTGAAAACACACACCACCCCGCTGAACCCCAGGAGGAGCCCCGCCAGTTTGCGCGGGGACATTCGGTCGCCGGGGATAAAGAAATGGGCCAGTACCAGAACGATGAAAGGCAGCAGGTTGACCAGCAGCGTCCCGCGGGAGGCGTAGGTGCGCTCAAGGCCCGCATAAAACAGCGAAAGCTGCACGCTGAACAGGGCGGAGTAGACCAGGAGGTGCCGGGCCTGCCCCGGACGCAGGCGGAACGAGCGCCCGGTCAGCCGGGCCCACAGGGCAATCACCACGGCGGCGATGCCGAAACGGATACAGGCCGAACTGTATACCCCGAAACCCTTGAAGGCATATTTTACGGCGACAGCATTAACGCCGAAGAGGACGCACAGAAAAGTGACCTGGGTCGCGGCCCAGACGCTCATCGGCGGGTTGGCGGGTGTGGGCGGAGGGGGAGGGTGGATTTCCATGCGATCCGGCTTTCAACCGGCCTCGGTCAGGTGATAATTCAGGAGAAACTGTAAAAAGGCAGCACCATTGCGGGCAACAACCGGTGTGCGTGTGCGCTTGGCGAAATCCGGGTCGTAGCGGTAAGCCGCGCCGCCGGCAACGAGGGTAGTCTGCGGGGGCAGGCGCGCGACAATGTGGCGGACGGCATCGTCGGAATCGAATTGCAGCACGGTGAGACCCAGGAGATCGGGGCGTTCCCGGCGGCAGGCCCTCACGATGGTCTCCGGCGGCTGCAGAACCCCGAGGTTTTCCACCAAGACACCGGCGCCACAGGCCAAGGCTTGGATGACCGTCAGTCCTTCCCCCCAGCCATCATCAATGGTGGCTGTGAGCATACGGGGGGGGCGCGGCCACAACGCCGGTTCCCGACGCCCTTGGGCGGCCAGTTGATCGGCCGCGTCCAGATAGCCCTGTCGGGTCGGCGACTGCCCATGCCAATCGGCCAGCAACGCTTCGATGATGGCGCGCAACGGCGTCTCCTTCCTGCAGCGAAATCAATACACCGGCGGCGAACGCTCGCCGCCACGAACGGGTTTACGGTTTGGGAAATATACTCACCGAAAGGTTGACATAGTGAATTTCACCTGTAGATACAAGGACGATATGCGTCCGTCCCGGCTGCAAGCGTTCCGCTCAAACCATGAATGCCGTTGTGGACCTTCAGGCACTGCCGCCTTCGCGCCGCGACGCGGCAGGCCCCGGGGCCGTAAAATAAAAGGTGGTTGCATGCGCACCGATCAGCTGGACCAACACGCCGAGGCGGAATTTAAAACGGTCTTCATCGTAGGCGGCACCCACGGCAACGAAAGAACGGGTGTGATGCTGGTGCGGCGATGGCAGCGGGACCCCACCCCGGTGCGGCGGGAGATGTTCACGACCCGCCTGCTGATGGCCAATCCCGAGGCTATCCGGCGCAATACACGCTTCGTGCACCAGGATCTGAACCGCAGCTTCGGGTCCCCGCGGCCGGGGGCGGCGGCCGCGGAACCCTACGAGATTCACCGCGCCCGCGAGATCAGGGCGGTGATGGCGGGCGCCCGCGCCCGGGTGTTCACCATCGATCTGCACACGACAACGTCCAATATGGGCATCACCCTGATCACCGACACCGCTCCGGTCAACCTGATGCTGGCAGCCCAGGTGAAGCAGCGTGATCCGGCGATGCACATCTACGCTTTCCCGCCGGGGGAGCGCATCGACAACTGCCTGCGCGCATCGGCGGACGCCGGACTGGGACTTGAGATCGGGCCGATCCCCCAGGGACTGGTGCGTCACGACGTGTTGCAGGCCGCCGAAGACAGTGTCCAGATCATTCTGGATGTCATCGACGCGCACGGCCGGGGCCGTTTGCGGCCTCCCGACCCTCGTACGCGGATCTACCTGCACGACGCCCATGTTCACTATCCCGAGAGCCGGGATTCCGCGGACGCGGCCTGCGTGCACCGCGACCTCGACGGCCGGGATTATCGCCCTTTGGAAGCCGGCATGCCGGTTTTCCATTGTCCGAATGGCGAAACCGTTCATTTCGAAGGTGCTCCGGGACGCATTCCGGTCTTTATCAACGAGGCCGCTTATTATCCGGAGCAAATTGCCTTTTCGCTCACCCGTCCGGTGACCCTGGAGCAGTTGCTGCCCCCGCACCGGTCAACGTCTTAGGATCGACCCCGGTCGCGGCGGTCGGCGCAGGGATGGCATCGCATGCAGAAAACACTGATCGCGCTGGGCATCGCCCTCGTCCTGGTCGGGCTTTTCTGGCCCTATCTGGTCCGAATTCCCTTCGGCCGCTTGCCGGGCGATATCATCATCAACAAACCCCAGCTCAAGATCTACATCCCCGTTACGACGATGATCCTGGTGAGCGTCGTCATTTCCATCATCATGTGGCTTTTGCGAAAGTGAGGTGTGCCGCCATGAGCGTGCTGATCGATTTCTCCATTTTCCCGGTGGACAAGGGCACCAGTGTCAGCCCCTACGTAGCGCGGGTGGTGAGCCTGATCCAGAAAAGCGGCCTCGACCATCAACTCGGCCCGATGGGCACCAGCATCGAAGGTGACTGGCCGGAGGTCATGGCGGTGGTCGACCACTGTTTTCGAGCGTTGCAGGCCGATTGCGATCGGATCTATTTCACCATCAAGGCCGATTACCGCAAAAATACGGACCGCCGCCTGCACGGCAAAGTCCGTTCGGTGGAAAGCAAGCTGGCCTGAGGCTCAGGAGGCGGCGGTCCTGAAGAGGACGCCGCGCCGCCGGCCGCGGTAGAACGCCAGCGGCAGGCTGAATGCCAGCAGGATCACATTGCGGAGCAGCATGCTAATCGGGGATTCGGCGAACAGACGGGTAACGAAGGTCGGAAAACAGCCGCAGTCGAATTCGTGTCCGCGCATCAGGTTGAAGGCGATGATCAACATGAACGCGACGAGCAGGGCATTGACGATGGCGGCGGCCGCTCGGGGATAGATGCCGAAGATCAGCGCCAGGCCGGCAACGAGCTCGACAAACGGCAGGAATATGGCGATCAGATTGATGCTGAAATCCGGAAACAGCTGGTAGCTGTAGACGATTTGAGCGAAAACGGCCGGCTGCAGGATCTTGTGGAGGCTTGCCAGGACGAACAACAAGCCGACGACCCAGCGCGCGAGCAGCTCGATCCAGGCCAGGCGTCCGAGGGGCTCAGGGGGTGCCAATGGGGTAGCCCTCCGCCGTCCACCCGGGATAGCCGTCAATGAATACCGCGATGTTATCATATCCCGCCTCGAACAGACGCTGGGCGAGGATATGGCTGTCCTGACAGCTTCTTCCTGAACAGTAGGTCACAATGGGGTGGTCGGGTGCGTATTGCGACCTTAAGGCATCGATGCGACGGTCGAACTCGCCCAAGGGCAGGGACAGCGCTCCGGGGATATGGCCGGCGCGGTAGTCGGCCGTCGTGCGCGAATCCACAAAAAGCACCTGACCGCCGACGTGCAGTCGATGGGCGGCGGCGGCATCCGGGATTTCAAAATCCAGGGTGGGCGCCAGGGCGGCCTGGTCGGCGGTGACGACCCCTTGGCCTTCGTCCCACTGGCCCTGCCAGGGAATGCCCCGCGGCGAGACGGTGTTTGCGGCGGCAGCCAAAACGAGCGCTGTGCCCAAGAGCACGACCGACTGTTTGATTAAATCCGTCACCATGGTCAGGACGAGGACAAAATCTTCGAGATCATTGACAGATAGGCACGGGGAGGGATGAAACCGGGCATCGGGCCGATCTGCTCCCCATTGTTCATCAGCAGGAAGGTGGCCGGCAGCCCGCGTACACCGAATTGGCGAGCAATCCGTTTTTCCTGGTCCACATCCACTTTGACAGCGATGGTTTGCCGGTTGAGAAAATCGATGACCGCCGCGTCGCCAAAGGTCTCCTTTTCCATTTGACCGCAATAGGTGCACCAGTCGGCGTGGAAATAAATCACCATGTTCTTCTTTTGTCGGCGGGCCAGATCGATTCCATCCTTATAGTTGTGCCAGTTCACAGCGGTGGCGGAAGAAACAACCGAATGGCTGGGGCTTAAAAGATAGCCGGCCAGGAGGGCCAGCCCGATCGCCAGGCCGATACCGTATTTAACCATTGACGCGCGCTTTCATTGAGAGGACAGCGTGGCCGACACGGACATTCCCGAGGGTGGTGCATTGTCACCGCCAGCCGACGTGTGTGTATAAATGTTAAAAATAACGCAGGTGCAAGTGAAATGCAAATTGGGGCCCTGCCGGGTTGCACATCGCCGCGTGCGCATTAGCATTCGACTGAAACACACCGGGCTTATGTGCTAACCAGTGCACTGAGCGGGCCATACCAACGATAGAAGATTGAACCACGGAGGGAGGCTGCCATGGGTGAAAGCCGAACGATAAAACCCAGTGAACAGCGCTGCATCAGCGACTGTATCCGAAAGTTCTGGGGCGACCGGAACGATAACGTGGTCGATCCGGAGACAAGGGATCGATCCTATGAGCAATGTCTGACCGACTGCCAGGTTTGCGGTTAAACCGATCAGGAACCGCACGGCAAAGGTTTTGCGGTGGATAAAAAAAACCCCTGCGGGCGCGGACGCTTGTTACGCCGCGCAGGCTCAAGTTTTAAGGTGTAGACGGCCCGTTCTGCCGAGCAGCGGGCCGTTTCACGTTTCAGGTTTCGACCCTGACCTTGTCTTTCGAGAGCTCCGCCAGCCGCTCGCGCGCGGCCATACACACCATTTCGTCCTCATCCTTCTCAACGATCTGTTTCAATAGGGATTGGTCACTCATGCGGTTTACCGCTTTGATGCGTACCTCCGGGTTGGAATGCTGCCAACGGGGCACGAAGATATCCTGAAACTTCATGGCGCACCTCCTGGGTTGGATGTTGGCGACCGCCCCGGGAAACTCCCGGGGCAGGCGGGATTATCAAGGATCCTGGTATATTCTGAGTGACGATGGCCTTCGCAGCAGGTGGCGGTGAAGGTATCAGGCGGAGCTGCCGTTGAGAAGGAGAGCGCACGCTGATGAAAACAAAATCACTGGAAGTGCAAATTGTTTCGGACGGAGGCTGTGAACGGATCGTGGCAATTCATGATTAAATGCTGATTATGTTAATAAATTAGGTGCGGGACACAACGGCGTCAAGGTGTGCGTGCGGGCTAACCTCGGACTTCGGCGCGGCGCCGTGACGGGGTGATGGTCGGGCAGCACCATCAGGCCTTGCTGCCGTCGAGGGCATGGCGCAGGCGGGTGTGTTCGGCCTTCAGCCGGCGCAGATCCTCTTCCATGGCCGGACGCTCACTCAAAGGGGCCTGGGCAAGTTTTTTCTCCAGGGCCTCGATTTCACGCCGGACGCGGTAGAGGTCCCGAGCGATGAGTCGGATCGACATGCGTTCTCCTTGCGACCCGTGCAGACGGCTTAGGGCGGAAGACAACCCGTTCGCGGCGATTTCAGTTCAGCGCGATCGATTCTCCCGGTTGCGGTGTCAGGGCCTGGAAGCCGTTCTGGTTAAGATGGCGGGCAAACGCCAGGGACTGGTCTTCTTCGCCGTGAACCACCGCAATCTTCCGAACCTCAAGATTCGACTGCCGTAAAAAGCGCATGAGTTCGTCGCGGTCGGCATGGGCGCTGAAGCCGCCGATCTTGGACACGTGGGCCGCCAGCGGGTAGGTCTTGTTCATAAACTTGAGATCCGGCGCCGGCCCCCGGCGTCCCGCGGCGGCATAGGCTTCGCCCGTTTCCAGGATGCGCCGGCCCAGGGTATGGCGGGCCATGAATCCCACGACCAGAATGGTATTGCGTGGATTGTGGATCTTGTAGCGCAAATGGTGCAGGATACGTCCGGCTTCGCACATTCCCGATGCGGATATGACGATGTGGGGCGTTTCGTCCCGGGTCAGAGCGATGGATTCCTCCACCGACTGCACGAAGCGGATCTGGTCGAAGCGAAATGGGTTGCGTCCGCTCTGAAGAAAGGTGTTATGGGCCTCCTCATCGTAGACCTCGGGATGCTCGCCGAACACCTTGGTGATCTTCGTGGCCAGGGGGCTGTCGACGTAGACCGGCAGCTTGGGTACCGCGTCCTCCATATAAAGTTCGTGCAGAACGTACAGCAGTTCCTGGGTGCGCCCGAAAGCAAAGGAGGGAATCAGGATGGTACCGCCGCGTTCACAGGCTTCGACCAGAACGGATTGGAGCCGGGGCTTCAGATCGACGACCGGCTCATGCAGGCGGTCGCCGTAGGTGCTTTCCATAATCAGCAGATCAAGCTTGCGGTCGGCCGCTTCAAACTGAAGGCAGGGATCGCGCAGAATGGGTTTGTCAAACCGTCCGAGATCACCGCTGTAGCCGACAGTGATGGTGCGCCCTCCGGCCTGGGTCCGGATGATGCTGATGGCGGAGCCCAGAATATGACCGGCTTCGTAGAACGTGCAGACCATGTCACGGCCCACGGTCATCGGATGACGGTAGGGATAGCCGTCGAAAAGAGCAAGCGCCCGCTCGGCGTCGGCCGTGGTGTAGAGGGGCGTCACGGCGTCCAGGCCGTTTTCGGCGATGATGCTGCTGATGGCGGCGGTGTCGAGGTTGTGGCCTTTTTTTTTGAGCAAGCGCCTTACCTCGGCGTTGCTTCGGCGGCCGCTCTTGCGGTTACGGGAAAGAAAATGGCGGGCCGTTTTGTAATTCAGGTAATCGGCGTCCGATTCCTGGATATGGGCCGAGTCCCTGAGCAGATATTCACAGGCATCCCGTGTGGCCCGCGTCGACAGGACACGGCCGGCGAAGTCCTTGCGTGCCAGAAGCGGAATCCGGCCGGAGTGGTCGATGTGGGCATGGGAGAGGACCACGTTGGTGACCAGGCGCGGATCGAAGGGCAGTTCCCGGTTTTTGGCGTTGGCCTCCTTGCGGCGGCCTTGAACCAGGCCGCAGTCCATCAACAGGCGGTCTTCGCCGTTTGCGAGCAGATGCGCCGAGCCGGTGACTTCCCGGGCGGCACCGTGGAAGGTGACATGCATGCGGATTCCTTTCGCTGGGGCGGCGCTTCAGGGCTGTCCGTAAAGGGACTTGACCTGCGGGCGATCGATGCTACCATCGGCGGTTTTGGGTAGCGCGTCTACGAATTCGACATAGCGCGGCTTTTTATAGCGAGCGATGCGGGCGGCCACGAATTCAGCCAGTGCTTCGGCTTCGAGGGACATGCCCGATTTGAGAACACAAACGGCTTTGATGCCCTCGCCGAATTTGGGGTCAGGGACACCGATGACGGAAACTTCGGCCACCGCTTCATGGGCCTGGATGACGGCCTCGACCTCGGCCGGGTAAACATTTTCTCCTCCCGGCTTGATCAGTTCTTTCTCGGGTTTGCGTCCCCCGAACCAGAGGAAGCCGTTCGCATCGACATGACCCAGGTCGCCGGTGTGATGCCACCCGTTACGGAACAATTGGCGGTTGACCTCGTCCTGCCGCCAGAAACCCTGGAATACGAGGGGGCCCCGAACGACGATTTCGCCCTGGGTGCCGGCGGGAACATCCCGGTCATCGTCGTCCACGATCCGAAATGTCGTCAGCAGTCCCTGACGGCCGGCGGACCCCGGGTTTTCGGCGACCGGCGCCAGGGTGACGAATCCCGAGGTTTCGGTCTGGCCGTAGAGGGTCCAGAAGGTGCACGCCCCACGCTGTTCGAAAGCGGCGATCGTGTCGGGTTGGTCGAGGCCCAGCACATGCTTCAGGGAAGACAGATCCCAGGGACGCCGGTCGAGTTCTTCCATCAAATTGCTCAGGATGGGCGGGAAGCTCCCCAGCACCGATATCCGCGCCTCCTCGACCCACCGCAGAACCTCGCGGGCTTCAAAACGTTCGATGACCGCGTTCTTGCCGCCGGCATGCAGCACGGCGAGGGCCAGATTGAGCCCGGTGATGTGAAACAGGGGCAGCATGTTCAAATAGGCGTCGCGGTCGTCCATCTTCAGGGTGGCGACGGTCTGCATGTTGCTGGCGATGAAATTGTCATGGCTCAATACGGCTCCGCGGGGTTTGCCGCCCATCGCGGCCGTGTAGATGATCACATAGGCAGCGTCGCCGCCGGGCGCAGCGGCCGGCGCATCGTCTGCCCGGCCCGCTTCCGCCGTCATGGCGCCCATATCCAATGACGGCACACCACCACCGTTCGCCACCAGCGCCGCGGCGGTAGAAGTATGCGGCGCGTCAAAAAGTAGAAGCGCGGGCTCGGCGTCCCGGAGAATGAACTGCAGCTCTTCCGTTGAAAGCCGCCAGTTCAACGGCACCAGGATCACCCCCAGGCGCGCGGCGGCGCCGAGAAGGAAAAAATAGCGGCGGTTGTTGTAGGCCAGCACGGCCACGCGATCGCCCGACCGGAGCCCGTGGCTGGCCAGCACGGCGGCCCACCTGTCGACCCTGTGCTGCAGTTCGCCGTAGCTCAGGCTGCCCTCCGCATCAACCAGCGCCGGACGATCGCCGAACAGGGCCGCGTTACGGCGGAAAAGATCATAAACGTTCATGTTGCGCATGGACGCTCCCTCCCGGGGAAGATGCCCCTAAATGATCTGAACTTCTAAGCCGTTGATTTTATGCTATGAATGCGTGCGGGTTCACTATACGCAAAGCATGGCGCGCATGCAAGCGCTTAAACCGCCCTGCATTTCGGACGGGCGTTATCAGGGCCTAAGCCCCCGATTTCATGCCGATCTGCTTTTGACACCGTTTTCTTTTTCTGCTACTCTACCCCTATTCGGCTGAACAGGCATCGGCATCGTCGTTACCCAGACGGACTTTTTCCGCAAGCGCACCCAGGTCCGGAGTGATTCATGAAATGCCCAAGGTGTGATCATCCCCGCCAGTCTGATGAACGCGAGTGTTCCAACTGCGGCATCGATTTTAACTATGTTGAGAAGAAAATGGCACGGTCACCTGATTCAGCCGCACCCATGGAAATGGCATCGGCGCCGCCAGCACCCCCGCCCGAGGAAAACCAGACCGCGGCTCCCGAGCCCGATCCCGCACCCGCACCCGAAGCGCCCCAGGACGAGGCACCTGCCGGTACCGCACCTGAAGAACTCAAACCTTGCCCCAAGTGCGGTTTTCACAACCAGGTCAAAGCCCAGGAGTGTCTGCGCTGCGGCATTATCTTCGAAAAGTACGAAGCCTATCTGGAAAAGCGGCGCAAGGCCGAAGAGGAAACCAACCAGACCACCGACGGCCTGCTCGATCCGGAAACCATCCAAATGGCCGCCGAGGCCAGCCTCCAGAGCCTGACGTCGCCATCCTACGCCAAGACCGCCTGCCCCCACTGCGGCCAGCGATTCAAGATTCGCAATGATCAGGTGGGCATCACCACACGCTGCAAGAAATGCAGCTCGATCTTCAAGATCGAATCGCTGCCGGTCATCACGCCCTGATTCGTCCCCGCGAACGCCACCGGCATCCGGCCGGCCCAAAACCGCACAGCTATTCTATGTTGCGGGAAAAACGTCCGGATTGAATCGCCATTCGACCGACGGGCCCGATCGCGTCAGTGCGAGCACGTGCGTGTCCAGTAAATGGTGCGCCACCGTCCAAGGGCGCCCGTCGAATACCAGGCACATCGTCGACTGATCAGGAATGGCCGTCACCCGGCAGCGGGAAAGACCGCGCAGGCCCACACCCTCGGCCTTCAATACGGCTTCCTTGGCCGTCCATACCCGATAGAACAGGCGCGGGGCGTGCGGTTCGCGGCTGAGGCGCCATTCCTCCCCCGCGGCGATACGTCTGAAGAGCGCCTCGGTTGGCGAGCGGACCGTTTCGATGTCGATGCCGACCGGGACGTCGGCCACCACACCGGCCACGAACAGGGGTTTGTGCGCCAGCGACCAGTGGGTGCCGTTCAGCGGTTGCGGAGCGCCGAAGTCGTTTTTGATGAAGGCGGGTGGCGCCATACCGGTCAGGCGGGCGGACAGGCGCACGGCCACGCGCGCCATCCGGCTCAGGATCGCCACCCGGGTCCGGCCGCGCAGGTGCCGCAGGTGGACGGGCACCCGCAGCACGACCGGGTAGAGGCGCCGCGTCCCGCGCGCCGTGTCTTCCGATCTCAACGATCCCGCCATGCGATTTTTTCCGTCTCCCTTGGAAACAACGATCGGATGCGTTTGGGGGATATCAGCTCGGATCGTTGTCCGTCGCCAAGAGCATGCGGCAGTCGGCCACCGTGGCCCCTTGACCTTCGGGATGGGCCAGCAGGGGATTGATGTCTAACTCCTTGATTTCAGGATGGTTCATTACCAGGTCCGAAAGGCGCACCAGCGCCTGCTGCAGGGCTTCCAGGTCCGCGGCCGGGGCTCCGCGAAACCCTTTCAGCAGCTTGACCGCGCGGATGGCGTTGATCATTCTGCGGGCCTCGTTGCGGTCGACGGGCGCCAGGCGGAAGGTCACGTCCTTGAACACTTCAACAAAAATACCGCCAAAGCCGAACATCAGCAGCGGGCCGAACCCGGGATAGCGGTTCATCCCCAGGATGACTTCCTGGCCGGCCGGCGCCATTTTGACCACCAAAACGCCTTCGATGTGGGCTTCGGGGTCGAATGCCTTGGCGTTGGCCACGATTTCCGCGTAAGCCTGGCGTACACCGTCTTCACCGTCGATGCCGACCTTCACCCCCCCGGCGTCGGATTTGTGTAGGATTTGCGGGGAGACGATTTTCATTACGACCGGAAATCCGATCTCCGCCGCCGTGGCGGCGGCCTCGTCGGCGCTTTGGGTCAGACGGGTGGGCAGAACGTTGAACCCGTAGCATTCCAGAAGGGCATTGCCGTCTTTCTCGCCGATGGCCGTCCGGCCGGCGGCCAGGCAATCGGCCACGATGCTCCGGGCCTTGTCCACGTCGTAGGTCATTTTGTAGGGGGCCAGGTGTTGGCGATTGAGCCACTGGGAGTAGCGGTAGAGCGCGCCGAAGGACTTGGCCGCGTTCTCGGGGAAGCGGTAGACCGGGTAGCCCTGTTCCTGGAGGTACTCGACCCCTGCGGAGACATCGACGATGCCCATGAAACTGCACAGGATCGGCTTGTGCGAACGGTGGGCGATCTGGGTGATGGCCTTGGCCGTTTCCAAAGCGTTGGTCATGGATTGGGGCGTCAGGATGACCAGGGCCCCGTCCACGCCGTCGTCGCGGATCACGGCCGCCAGGGCGTTTTCGTAACGGTCCTGGGTGGCGTCGCCAATCACGTCCACGGGATTGTGCAGGTTCGCGGCCGAGGGCAGGTGGCTGTCGAGCACCTCGATGGTTTCGGGTTTGAACTGGGCCAGTTCGAGGCCGGAGGACACGGTCATGTCCGTGGCCACGATGCCGGGGCCGCCGGCGTTGGTCACGATGGCCACACGGTTGCCGTTGGGAATGCGCCGCACCATCTTGCCCAGCGCGCTCTGGACCTTGAAAGAGAACGCGTTGGCAAAATCGAAGAGCTCGTCGATGGCGTTGACCCTGATGACACCGGCCTGTTCGAAGATGGCGTCATAGACGGCCTCGGTCCCGGCCAGGGCACCGGTGTGGCTGGCGGCGGCCTGGGCCCCTGCCGAGGTGCGTCCGGATTTGATGGCCAGCACCGGGGTTGGCCGATTTCCCGAAGTAATGGCCTTGACCGTCTCGATAAAACGGTCTCCGCGGCGGAGCTCTTCGATGTAGAGCATGATCACGTTTGTGCTTATGTCGCGGTGGAGGTACTCTAGCAGGTCGAGCTCGTCCACATCCGCCTTATTGCCGATGGAGATGAATTTGGAAAAGCCGAAATCGCGATCCGCGGCAAAATCCAGCACGGCGGTACACAGGGCGCCGCTCTGGGAGATAAAGGAAATATTGCCCGAGGCCGGCATGCGGGCCGAGAAGCTGGCATTCAGGCTGACGGACGGGTGCGGGTTGATGACCCCCAGGCAGTTGGGGCCGACCATGCGCACACCGGCCTCGCGGCACATGGCCACCATGCGATCCTCGATGGCGCGACCCTCGGGGCCGACCTCACGAAACCCGGCCGAGACGATCACGATACCTTTGACACCCTTGGCAATCGAGTCCTCGACCGCCTGAACCGCCCGCTGGGGCGGGAGAATGATCATGGATAGATCGACCTCGTCGGGGACTTCGCTCACGCCCGGGTAGGCGCGCACACTCAAAATCGATTTGGCGGTCGGGTTCACCGGGTAGAGCACGCCCTGATAGCCCCCCTTGAGGATGTTGGCGAAAATGTCGTGACCGACCTTTCCGGGACTGGTCGAAGCACCGATCACGGCGACGGAACGGGGGGCGAATATGGCTTCCATTTTTTCCATTCGGTATTCTCCTGTTTCAATAGTCACGACCCTCGGGCTCCAGCACGAAAATGCCTTTCCGCGCCGCCCGGGACCGATCAGCTTTTTTTAACATCCAAAATCAGACTGTAGATCTCGCCGCGGGGTCGATTGAAGCGGGCGGCCAGCTCGCGCGCCAGACCCGAGGCGGGCTGTGGATGGTGCGCGAGCTCCTCGCGGATGACGGCCCGCAGGGTCTCGGGGTGGGCTTCGGGAGCCGGGGGGCATCCGGTCACGAGCAGGGTGATTTCGCCTTTGAGGTCTTGGCGGGCTTCCAGGCGCGCGATCAATTCGGACAGGGGGGCGCGCAGAAATTCCTCGTAGCGTTTGGTCATCTCGCGGCCGATGACAGCCGGCCGGTCGCCCAGCACCTGCTCGAGTGCGTTCAGCAAGTTCGGCAGCCGACGGGGTGATTCGTACCATATGAGCGTTCGGGGCTCATCCTGCAGCGCGCGCAGATGCGCCTCGAGGCGCTTGGGTTTGCGCGGGGGAAACCCCAGGAAGACAAATGCATCGGTGGGAAGTCCGGAGACGGACAGGGCCGCCACGGCAGCGCAAGCGCCAGGGAGGGGTTGAATACGCAGCCCTGCGGCGGCGGCTTCGCGCACGAGGATGAAACCGGGATCGGAAAGGGTGGGCGTGCCGGCATCGGACACCAGGGCCACGGTTTGCCCTTCCTTCAGGCGGGCCATCAGCTGGGGGGTGCGTCGTTTTTCGTTATGCTCGTGGTAGGATATCAAAGGGCTCTTGATCCGGTGGTGGGCCAGCAGGCGACCTGTGGTGCGGGTGTCTTCGGCGGCGATGCAGTCCGCCTTATTCAACACCGCCAACGCCCGCATGGTGATATCGTCGAAATGGCCGATCGGGGTGGCCACGACATAGAGCGTGCCCGCCGGATTTTCAGCCGATGGCCGTTGGGGAGAGCTGGAAGGCATTGCGCACGATCTCGATGGCGACGTCCTGGCCCTTCTGGGTGACGGCCACGACGTCGAAGCGGGCTTTGACACCCATTTGGTCGGTTTCCTTCAGGTACCAAAGGGCCATTTTGGCCACCTGCCGCTGCTTGCTTGGTGTCACGGCCGCCTTGGCACTGCCGAAGCGCGCGGACTGGCGGCCCTTGACTTCAATAAACACGAGGCTGCGCCCCTCGCGGGCGATGATGTCAATCTCGCCGGCCCGGGTGCGGTAATTGCGCGCCACGATCGTGTAGCCCTGGCGTTTCAGGTGCTTGGCGGCCAGATCCTCGGCTTTGCGGCCGAATCGCTGTGCGAGATTCAGCATGTTCGCTCCCCGCATGGTTTTACTCGCCCCTGTCGTTCGGGCATTACGAATCCGCCACCCCCTTGAAGCTGCGCCGGTGGATCGGGCAGCCGCCCAGCGCTTTGACGGCTTGCCGGTGGGCGCGGGTGGGATAGCCTTTGTGCCGGTCAAACCCGTAGGCCGGATAATGACGGTGGTAGTCCTCCATCAGGCGGTCCCGCGTGACTTTGGCGACGATCGAAGCGGCCGCGATGGACACACTGCGGCTGTCGCCCCGGATCAAGGTCATCTGGGGGATGGGTCGCTTGACCGGCTGGTTGCCGTCGACGAGCAGATAGTCGGGCGGGGGGTCAAGCTGGTCGATCGCCGTGGCCATGGCCAGAAGGGAGGCCTGCAGAATGTTGATGCGGTCGATAACCTCGGCGTCGATGACACCCAATCCGATGCCTGACGCCCGCCTGCAGATCCGTGTAAAAGCTTGCGCGCGCTGCCGCGGCGACAATTTTTTGGAATCGTTGATGCCGTCGGGTCGGAAATCGGCCGGTAGCATCACCGCCGCAGCCACCACCGGTCCGGCCAGCGGCCCGCGGCCGACCTCGTCGACACCGGCGATGCGGCGTGCACCGCCGCGCCGGGCCTGCGTCTCATAGCGCTGGCCGTGAACGTCCATCCGCACCGGGTTCCGGCTTGCATTCATCCGCCGGACAACCGTTAATAGCGGCGCTCTTTAATGCGTGCCGCCTTGCCCCGCAGCTTGCGCAGGTAGTAGATCTTGGCGCGCCGCACGCGTCCGTGGGCGATCACCTCGACCTTGTCGATGATCGGCGAATGCATGGGGAAGATGCGCTCCACCCCGACACCGTATGAGACCTTGCGCACGGTGAAGGTGGCATTCGTGCTCCCCTTGCGTTTACTGATGACCACGCCCTGAAAGACCTGAATGCGTTCTTTCTCGCCTTCCTTGATCTTGACGTGAACCTTAACCGTATCGCCCGGTGCAAAGTCCGGCAGGTCCAGGCGCATCATTTCTCGTTCCAGCTGTTTCAGTTTTTGCATCGTTTTTCCCCTAGTGCGTTGATCTTATTTTTTCGTCGTGCGGCGGTGTGCCCTCGGTGTTCAGCCGATCCATGATGATGGCGGCCGCGCAGCGCACGGATAAATGGTTATAGGTCGCATGATCGCCGATGGGGGCCAGGATATGATCGGCACCGTCGATGATTTCCGGTGCCAGGCCCCAGGCCGTGCCCATCAGCAGCACATACGGGTAATCGTTTTGCATATCCTGCCGCAGCCGCTCGAAATCGATGGCCCGGTCATGCGGCCGCGCGCAGGTGGCCACCGTGCGAGGGCGATGCCCTTCTTGCCGGCCGACGGCCTGGATCGCTTCTTCCAGGGTGGCGCCGATTCGAATCTGCATCAGCGCTTCGCGCCGCTTCGGGTTGTAGGCCCCGCCGGCGCCCCGCGTCCAGTGGGACACGATGCGTTCCGCCAGAATCTGTTGATCCTCCAGCGGCGTTACCACCTGGAACGACCGCAGGGCGAATGTTTTGGCGGCACGGGCGATATCGTGCAGGTCCAGATTTGTTATCGCCGAGGCGATGGTCGCCCCGTTTTTATTGACGACCGGATAATGGATCAGGGCGATGTGCAGATTGATGCCTGAGTATCCTTTCCAGAGCCTGTGACCACTCCTGCAATATTTGTCGCTCCCGTTCGTCGAGCGCGCGGCGCTCGAGCAGTTCCGGCCGCCGCAACAGAGTTTCACCCAGCGACATTCGCTGGCGCCAGCGCGCGATGGCCTGATGATCTCCCGAAAGCAGGACTTCCGGCACCTTCCGGCCCTCGAATTCGCGTGGACGTGTATAGTGCCCGTGCTCCAGCAGACCGTCGCTGAAAGAATCGCAGGCCGCCGATTGGGCACCGCCCAATACGCCGGGCAAAAGACGTATCACCGCATCCATGGCCACCATGGCGGCCAGTTCGCCGCCGCTCAGCACATAGTCACCGATGGAAAGCTCGCAATCCACGTGCCGCTGAATGACCCGTGCGTCCACCCCCTCGTAGCGGCCGCAAATAAAAATCAGCCCGCGGTGACGGGCCAGCCCCTCGGCCGTCTGCTGGCTGAGCTTGACTCCCTGGGGGGACATGAGCACCGTCACGGCCCCTTGAATGCGCTCCCGCGCCGCGGCTATCGCGCTCGCCAGCGGCTCGGGCTTCATAACCATGCCGCAACCGCCCCCGTAGGGCCGGTCATCGGTTACCTGGTGACGGTCATCGGTAAACGACCTTATATCCAAAGTTTCCGGCTGAACAAGGCCGGCAGCGATGGCGCGCCGGACGATACCGTGATCCCAGAACAGATCGAACATGTTCGGGAATATGGTCAACACGGCCAAATGCATGCGGGTTCGGTCTCCCTGGCGCGGGGTGTTACAAACCCTCTGGGAGCACCACCTCCATGCGCCGCCGCTCGGTGTCGACCCGTCGGACCACCGAGGCCAAGGCCGGCACCAGGGTTTCCCGATCGGCCAGGCGAACCACATAGACATCGTTGCTGCCGGTGGCGAGAATGGATTCCAGCCGGCCCAGAAAAACGTCGTCCTGTGTAAACACCTCCATGCCGATCAGTTCAAACCAGTAGTAGTTTTCCGATTCCAACGCCGGCAGCCGGCGTTTGTCGACATAAAGCGCGGCCCCTCGCAATTTTTCGGCCGCATCGCGGTCGGTCACCCCGCCTAGCGCCATTAAAGCGCCCTTCGAATGCGGTTTGACCCACAAGACTTCGAGCGTTTGCCAATCATGATCGCCTGCTTCCACAAACAGCGGGTTGCCGGGTTCGAAGGCCGTCAATGATTCGGCGTAGGATGCGACCTTACACACCCCGCCCGTACCGTGGGCGCCGACGATTCGACCAATCAACAAAGCGTTTTCCGGTCTCACGCTTTATTCAATGATCTCCAGCACCGTGCGTTTCTTGATTTTGGCCGAGGCTGCGCTCAAAATCGTCCGCATGGCGCGCGCCGTCCGCCCTTGTTTGCCGATTACTTTACCCAGATCCTCTTTGGCCACCTTAAGCTCGAGAACAGACGTCTGATTTCCCTCGACCTCGGAAACCTGCACCATTTCCGGATTGTCAACGAGCGCCCGTGCGATGTAATCGATCAGGTCTCTCATAGCTCCATCTCCTTTGTTGGTGGGCGAGAATGCGGGACAGTGGTGCTAAGCTGGTTGCGGCCCCCCCCCCTCTTTTTTCAACAGACTTTTGACCGTGTCAGTGGGGGTGGCCCCCTTGTCCAGCCAGTATTGCACGCGCTCCTGCTTAACCGCTATCTCGGCGGGATCACGCAGTGGATTGTAAGTGCCTACGGTTTCCAGAAATCTGCCATCCCGGGGCGCTTCGCTGTCGGCCACGACGATACGGTAAAAGGGTCTTTTCTTGGCCCCGTGGCGGGCTAATCTGATTTTTACTGCCATTCGCTCCTCTCCTTTAGAACGGCATCATGCCGCGGTTCATTCCGCGCATGCCGCCCTTGTTCATTTTTTTCATCATTTTCATGACCTGGGTATAGTTCTTCAGCAGGCTGTTCACATCCTGAACGCGCGTCCCGCTTCCTTTGGCAATCCGTTTGCGGCGGCTGCCGTTGATGATGTTGTGGTTGCGCCGCTCCTTGACGGTCATCGAGTTGATGATGGCTTCGATGCGCACCAGTTCGCCGTCGTCCACATCGAAATGCTTCATCTGCTTCATTTTGCCCATCCCCGGTATCATTTTGAGCAGATCGGAGAGGGAACCCATCTTGCGAATCTGGATCAGCTGATCGCGGAAGTCCTCCAGCGTGAACTGGCTCTTGCGCAGCTTTTTCTCCAACTCGACAGCTTTTTGTTCGTCCACCACCGACTGGGCTTTTTCGATCAGGGTGAGCACATCACCCATGCCCAGAATCGTGGAGGCCATCCGGTCTGGATGGAAAGCCTCGAGCTGGTCGAGCTTTTCGCCGACACCCACAAACTTGATGGGTTTGCCGGTGACGGCTTTGATAGACAGGGCTGCGCCGCCCCGGGCGTCGCCGTCCATCTTGCTGAGCACCACGCCGCCGATGTCCAGGGCGTCATTGAAAGACGCGGCGATATTGACCGCATCCTGGCCGGTCATGGCATCCGCCACTAAGAGGATGTCCGACGGGCGCACCGCTTTTTTAATGCGTGCGAGTTCACCCATCAATTCTTCGTCGATGTGCAGCCGGCCGGCGGTGTCGAGCAGCAGGGTATCGCAGCCCGCCAGTTGGGCCGCCACCCGTGCTTCCAGACAGATATCCACCGGATCCATGTCCGGCTGCGAGCCATAGACCGGCACCGAGAGCTGCGCCCCCAGCTTGGTCAGCTGGTCGATGGCTGCCGGGCGATAGACGTCCGCCGGGACCAGAAAAGGTTTGCGCCCCTCATTGCGCAGGTGAACGGCCAGCTTGCCCGAGGTCGTCGTTTTACCCGAACCCTGAAGCCCGACCAACATCACAGCCACCGGGCGCGGGCCGCTCAGGTTCAGCGCCTCGTGCCGGTCGCCCATCAGGGTCGTCAGCTGTTCGTTGACCACCTTGACCACCTGCTGGCCCGGCGTCAAACTGGTCATGACTTCCTGGCCGAGGGCCTTTTCACGCACATCGGCGATGAATCGCTTGACCACCCGGAAATGAACATCGGCCTCCAGCAGAGCGATCCGGACTTCCCGGAGGCCCTCGTCGATGTTCTTCTCTGTCAGTTTGCCTTGTCCCTTGAGTTTCTTGAATACGGACTCAAGTTTGTCGGACAGGTTTTCAAACATGGTTTTTATCCCAGTGGCTTCGAAATGTCGTAAATCGTTGAATTTAGAATTTTGATAGTGCTATGTCAAGAACAAAAGGATGTGCTGAAACGGCTGCTTAACGCCCATTTTCGGGAGTTGGAATCCTTATAGTTTTGATAAGGCGGGTTGGGCAGGTAAACATCAGACGTGTTTACCGTCCCAATAGCGTATATAATTGAAAAATGCAAACAAAATAATGGTTTGTAAAGGGGGCATCATAAAAAAAAAAGATATTAAGGACCTGGATCGCACCATGCTGGCCCAATGGCTGGCCAATGCCGGCGAGGCGCCTTACCGCGCCGATCAGATTCTGCGCTGGATCTATCGGGACCAGGCCGATGGATTCGAGGCGATGACCAATCTCAGAAAAGACCTGCGTCTTCAAATGACGGCGACGTTCGACATCCGACGATCCAAGGCCCTGGCCTGTGAGACCGCTTCGGACGGCACCCGGAAATTTTTATTCGAACTGGTTGATGGGGAGCGTATCGAAAGCGTTCTGATCCCTGAAAAGGGCCATTATACACTCTGCTTGTCGACCCAGGTCGGTTGTGCCCAGGACTGCCGCTTCTGCCTGACAGCAAGTGGCGGCTTCCGGCGCAATCTGAGTCTGGGGGAAATTCTGGCCCAGGTTCGGGATATCCGCCGCGGGCTCGATCGTCCCGAAAAGCTCACCAACATCGTTTTTATGGGCATGGGCGAACCACTGGCCAACTACCGCAACCTGATCGGTGCCATCGGTCTGCTGCAGGACAACAAGGTCGGCTTCGGCTTTTCCAAGCGCAAGATCACGGTATCCACAGCCGGCCTTGTGCCGCGCCTGGCCGATTTGGGGCGGGATACGGATATCGCTTTGGCAGTCTCCCTCAACGCCACCGATAACGCCACCCGCAGCCGCTTGATGCCCATCAATCGCCGTTATCCCTTAGAGGTCCTGCTGGAGGCCTGCCGCCGGTATCCCCTGGCCCCCCAGCGGCGCATCACGTTTGAATACATCCTTCTCAAAGGCATCAACGACACTTCCGCCGATGCCCGTCGTCTGGCCGATCTCCTGCGTCCGATCCGCGCCAAAATCAACCTGATTGCCTTCAACGAACACGCTGCCAGCCCTTTTCGGCGCCCATCCGAAGAGACTGTTCGATCTTTTCAAAAGATCCTGGTCGAGCGACACTACACCGCGATCATCCGTCACAGCAAGGGGCGGGAGATATCGGCGGCTTGCGGGCAGCTGGGCGCCAGGCCCCCGGATTCCGGCGGACCCGGGGCGGTTCTCAGATAATGAAGGCGCGGGCATCGTCCGGAGGAACCGGTCGTGTCTCGAGGACCTGCTCACCGTCCGGGCCGCTGATAAGGACTTTGACCATCGGTTGCCCGGAGGCCTTGCTGTAGCCGGCGCAGATTGCGGCGGCCTGATGCAGGATCTCTGCTGAGGGGCGGCCCCGAACGGCCACGACGGGTCCGGGAAAGTCTCTGACTTTGATGGTCGTTTCCCGGTTTGGGGTAAGGAGATCTTGGATCCGCTGGTTGTCCTTCTGGGTGCGGCCAACGATGATCTTGGAGGTGGCATCCAGCCGGAAGTGGCGGCCGTGTTTGAGCAGCTCCAGATCCGCGACGGACGTCTCGGTCTGATGGGCAAAGAGGTCTTTGAGCCGGCGCGCGTAACCTGGGTCGGTCAACAGGCAGCCTCCGGCCGGCGCCGGGTACTCTTCGATCCCGAATTCGGCGGCCAGTTTGATCTGGGCTTTGCGTGAGCGTCCGCTGAGATCAAGCAGGCTTTCGCGATCGACCCAGCCTTGCTTTTCGGGGATGGTCGCGGGCAGGTTGCGCGCGCTCAGGGGGCGCAGAATGTAACCCTCAAAGCCAGAGTGCTTTTCCACGTAGCGCAGCGAGGATTTGGTCTGGCTCATGGGGCGCTGCCCCACGACCTCGCCGCTGAAAAGGAAATCGAAACCCTGCTTGCGCATCCACTCGCCTGCCAGTCGGAACATCAGCGCATGACAGTCCATGCAGGGATTCATGAAGCGCCCGTAACCGCAGGGCGGGTTGCGCAGCATCTCGAGATACGCCGGCGTGATCTCCCGGACGATAAGCGGGATGCCGGTCTGTCGGGCCGCAGCACGGGCTTTGTCGGCCGAGAAGAACGGGGTCTCAAACGTGATCCAGGCCACATCGACGTCTTGCTGCTTCAGGACCAGGCCGGCAAGGATGCTGTCCAGCCCCCCTGAGCAAAGCCCCAGGGCGCGCACGGCTTTTTTTTCGGATGCGGCCATGATAGATGATCCCGGTTTCAGATATGTCGTGTCCGCACCTTCAGCCGCTGGCAGGCGGCCTGAATGAGCGTTCATGGTGGCCTGTAGATTGAAAATGTAAAGGGTAAATGCGTGATGACCACAAAGGAGCGGCTTTCAAAAATAAGAAAAATTTTAAGAAGAACCTATCCGGATGTCAAGACACCGCTAGACCATGCCAACCCGTTCCAACTCCTCATTGCCACCATTCTTTCGGCCCAATGCACCGACCGCCAGGTTAACCGTGTCACCGGGCCGCTTTTCCGGGCTTATGGCACGCCGGCGCAGCTGGCCGCCGCTCCGCTGAAGCAGATCGAGAACCTGGTCCGCTCCACCGGCTTTTTCCGCAACAAGGCGCGCAATATCAAACATTGCGCCCGGGCCCTGGCGGAAACCTACGGCGGTGAAGTGCCCGCGGACCTGAAAGCCCTTACCGGCCTGCCCGGCGTCGGGCGCAAAACCGCCAATGTGGTCCTGGGAGCGGCCTTCGGTATTCCGGGGGTGGTGGTCGACACGCATGTGGCCCGCATTTCCGGGCGGTTGGGCCTGACGACCCACGCCGACCCGGTCAAAATTGAGTTCGATCTGATGGGCCTGATGCCACGCAACGACTGGAGCGATTTCTGCCTGCGGCTGATCTTTTTCGGCCGGGAGACCTGCACGGCCCGCAAGCCGAAATGCCCCGCCTGCCCCGTACGGCGGCATTGCCCCTGGCCCGACAAGACTGGCTGATGCGGCCGATGCGCATTAAAGAATCTTTCACCGTTCATATGCAAGATTGGTTTTTAGTTCAGATCCCAATCAAATACCTCTGTCTGAGGATCTGGGATTTCGTGACCAATTCGCGTAGCTCTGTTAAAATGTTGCTGTTCCTAACGTTAAGAAAAGTAAACAGAAGAAGCCGCCCGTGTCCCGCTTAATTCTGCGCGTATTTTCTCACCCGCCCCTCGTAAAGCGTTAGTAAAATATCACTTTTTGATGTAGTGAATCAGGAAGATTGATTTCTCTGACGGTCTCGCAAATCGTTCGAGAGCAAGGCTTGCGAGCCTTGAGGAATGAGGCGTACGCCGGTACGCCGCAATGACGAGGGGCGAAGCATAACACAGCTATCGGACGATTTGCGAGACCGTCAGTCGTCGAGTTTGAAGAGCTTGCGGGTGGTGGCCAGCAGGGTGGCCTTGTTGTCGTGGCCTTCGGCCTTCTTTAGGATGGTGGTGGGTTCATGCAGGATCTTGTTGACCAGGGCCTGAGCCATTTTTTCGAATGCTTCGGTGTCTTCGCTCGATAGTTTGGGGGCCAGTTTCTGGCGGGTGCGTTCGGCTTCCGCGCGGATTTTTTCCTCCAACTGCCGGCGCAGGGCAACGATCGTGGGGACCACGTCCAGGCTCTCGTACCACTGCCGGAACCGGATGACCGCCTCGTCCACGAGGCGCTCGCCCCGCAGGGCCGCCTGCTGGCGGTCCTCGATATTCTCCTCGATGACGCCCTTGAGATCGTCGATGTCGTAGACATAGGTGTTGTTGAGTCGGTTGATGTCGGGATCGATGTCGCGCGGCACGGCAATGTCGATAAAGAAAAGCGGCCGGCTGCGTCGGCTGCGCAGCACTTTCTTGACCTGCCCCCGCGCCACCACGTAGTCCGGCGATCCGGTGGAGCTGATGATGATGTCAACGTCTTTGAGGGCCTCCGGGATTTCTTCGAATTTTATGGCGCGGCCGCCGAAGCGGGTGGCCAGCCCAACGCCCCGTTCGAAGGTGCGGTTCGCCACGAAGATGTCCCCGGCACGTTGCCGGATCAGGTGCTCCACCGCCAGCTCGGCCATTTCCCCGGCCCCGATAAGCAGCACCCGGCGGCCCTCGAGTTCGCCGAAAATTTTCCGTGCCAGCTCGATGGCGGCGTAGCTGATGGAAACGGCGTGGTCGCCAATCCCGGTCTCGGTGCGAATTCTTTTGGCTACGAAGAAAGTCTTATGCAGCAGCCGGTTGAGTATGACGCCCGAGGTCTTTTTGAGCGTGGCCTGGTAATAGGCGCTCTTGATCTGACCGAGAATCTGGGGTTCGCCCACCACCATGGAGTCCAGGCTGGCGGCCACCCGGAAGATGTGCCGTACGGCGTTCTCGCCGATGTGGACGTAGAGCTTGTCCCGGAAATCCTCCGCCGGAATACGGTTTTCGTCGGCCAGAAATTCGACGACCGCTTCGACGGCCGCTTCGGTGGCCGTGGTGGTCAGCAGCACCTCCACCCGGTTGCAGGTGGACACCAGCAGGACTTCGCTCACGGTATCCAAGGCGCTGAGCCCTTCGAGTGCGGCATCCTGATCCTCGTCATTGAATCCCAGGCATTCACGGATTTCAACCGAAGCCGTCTTGTGGTTGAGGCCGACCAGAATAATATCGAGTTTCGCGGTCATATCTTCGCGGGTGCGATCGACCGATCGCGCCGATCCATTCGATTTTCTCATCGGAGCCGCCATCAGCCGGAAAAGGCGCCGTGGTGGCCGCTCATGAACAGGTTGACGCCCAGGAAAGTGAACAGGACGGTGGCAAAACCGACAATGGCCATGATGGCCGCCCGCCGGCCGCGCCATCCCAGGGCCAGGCGTTCGTGAATCAGAACGGCGTATAGCATCCAGGTGATGCCCGACCAGACCTCCTTGGGGTCCCAGCTCCAGAATCGCCCCCAGACGGCCTTGGCATAGACCAACCCCGTGGCCAGCCCCAACGTCATCAGCACGAAGCCGGCCAGAATGCAAGTTTGACCGGCCGAGTCCAGCCGGTCCAGGGACGGCAGTCGGCGAAAAAAGAACCCGGGTTTGCGGGATTTGATGGCCTTTTCCTGGACGAGGTAGAGGATGCCCAGGCCGCAGGCCAGTGCCAGACTGGCCTCCCCCATGAAAATGAAGGTCACGTGGGCCACCAGCCAGAGGCTCTTCAGAATCGGTTGGGCCGGTGCCGACGTCGCGGGCATCAGGGACACGATCACCATGGTGGCGGCCGCCAGCGGGGCCGCGAACACGCCCAGGACCTTGAGCCGGTAGCGGTATTGAAACAGCAGGAAAACGCCGGCCACGCACATGGCCCCGAAGGATAGGGTGTCGCGCATGGTGTTCACCGGCAGGTGGCCGGAATGGAAGGTCCCGGTCAGGACCAGGATCAGGTGAAGGCCGAACCCGGCCGACAGCAACGCCACGCCGGCGTGGTAGAAGGTTTTTTTCTGGCGCACCAAAAAGGCGGTGTAGGCGGCCGTGCTGGCGCCGTAGCACACGATGGTCAGTAAGATCATAATTTCCATGGACCGTTGCCGGACTTTCCGTTCTAGGGGTTGAGCGTCGTGGCGTCACCGTTTTCCGCGGGATGGCGTCGTCTTTCGTCGCCTGACCCCTGACCGCGCGGCGGAGCCTATTCCGTCGTGTCAGTCAAATGCTTCCATGTCACCCCGCCGCCGAAATGGCGTTCGAGGAGCTGGTCGATCCTTGCGGCGTCGCCGCTGCGGATCCAGTCCAGCAGATCACTGTCGAGCAAGGCGTCAAACGTCTGCTTGTGGCCACGGGGGTCGTGCCCGCTGGCCAGCAGGCGCCGCCGCAGGGCCCCGAGCAGGTCGACCAACAAAGCATATTCCTCACCGAAGTCGTTTTCAAGCCGGAGGCGAATGCGGCGAGCCAGGGCCGGACTTTTACCGGATGTGGAGATAGCGATCAAGAGGTCGCCGCGGGCGACCACCGACGGGAGTACGAACTGGCCCCGATCGGGCTGATCGGCGATGTTGCACAAAATGCACTTCCGCCGGGCATCTTCGCTGATCCGGCGATTGAGGTCGTGATCGTCGGTGGTGCCGAACACCAGAAAAGCATCCGCCAAGTCGGCGGCGGTGTAGGCCCGGCGATGCAAGCGGATACGGCCGTCGGCCGCCAGCGCCTCCAGGTCCGCACTCGCCTCGGGGCTGACCACCGTCACCCGGGCGCCGGCGCGCAGGAGGGTCCGGGTCTTGCGGGTGCCCACGGCGCCTCCGCCCACCACCAGGCAGGTGCGGTTACGGACATCAAGATTAACGGGAAAGTAGCGCATGTCATTGGCTCACTTCGAGATGCATCAGGTCCCGGGCCAGAATGACCGGTCCGTCGTATGTGCGGCGACACTGGGCGGCCAGGTCCACATCCTCGCAATCGGGGTAGAAATGGGTCAGCATCAGCCGGCGCGCCCCGGCTTCGGCAGCCATCCGGCCAGCCATGGACGGTGTCAGGTGCCCGGCCACCGGGTGTTCGTCCGGCCGGGCCGCCTCGCAGATCAGCAGGTCGGCATCCCGGGCCAGAGCCACGAGATTTTCGGAGTAATCGGTGTCCCCTGAATAAACCACCGCAGCACCGTCGCCGGCGGTCAGGCGGTAGGCCACGCTTTCGGGGTTATGGCGAACGGGCATGGTTTCCAGGCGCCAGTCATCGGCGGCGTAGTGCCAGCGTTCCCCGGCCGCGGCTTCAACCAGCTCGAGCGCGCCGCCCTCGAGCCTGATCCAGTGGCCGTATACGCCTTCCAGGCGTGTCATGAAGTCGATGAATCCGGGTCCGCCCAGGATGGTCAGCGGCTCCCGGCGCAAGCTGGCATCCGGGTATTTGTTGGCAAAGATCAGGGGGGCCAGCTCGCCGGTGTGATCGGGATGAAAATGCGTGACGCACAGATGGGATATTTCCTGTACACGGACACCGGCTTCAAGCAGTCGTCGCATGCTTCCGGGGCCCACATCGAACATCAGCTTCGATGTGCCCGCCGTCATCAACAGGGCGCAGGCGCTGCGCGTGAGCGATGGAACGCAGGTGCCCGAGCCCAAAACCGTCACCCCGATGGCCGTGGTCCGGTCCCTGGTCATCTCGCATCGGCCCTTTTTTGAACCCGCTGGATCAACCAGTTCGTGAACTTGCGCGTGTCCCGGGGGTCCACGGTTTCCGGCAGCGTCGCCAGCGGCAGCTCGCCGCGGGCCATGGTCCGGTGGCCGCCGGCCGATCCGAACGCGCCGAAACTCTCGTGGGCCACCTGCCCGGCGTTGCGCCGCAGTCCGTCGTTGCGGAAGACGACGGTGAGGCGTTTGTCGCAGACGCCGGAAACGATGCTCCATTGGACCGTATCGATCCGCATGAAAAACTCAGCCACAAGAACGCATATATCCGGATTGTGGACCGCCCCCAGGTGGACAAACATTTTGCCCTTGCGCAGGCGGCGATCATCGATCGCCCGGCGAAAATACTTCAGGAAATTCATCTGCAGGTCGGCCTTTTCGATGTGGCGTGCCAGGGGGATATTCGCATAGCGGAAAAGGTACTGAAACGCGACCACATCCTCGATTTGGGTCTGGCGCTCGAAGTTGCGCGTATCCGTTTTAATGCCATGAAAGAGCGCGGTGGCCAGCTTTTTGGACGGCTTGATCCGCGCCGCCCGGAGGTACTCGGTCATCAGGGTGGCGGTGGCGCCGTAGCTCGGGCGGATATCTTTGAAGCCGGCCGCAGGGGCCGTGTCGGGGTGGTGGTCGATGATGACGTCGAAGGTCAGTCCCTCGAAAAATTCGTGGTGGCTGGGCTGGGAGTCCAACAGCACGAAACGGCTGTAGTCTTCAATGTGGATGTCATCCACATGCTGCAGGTCGATGCCCAAAAGCCGGATCATGGCCAGGTTGTCCGGTCGCCGGATCACGTTGGTGTGGGCCAGTGCGATACTGGACACCTTGCGCCACAGCAATCGCTTGGCCGCCATGGCGCTGGCCATGGCGTCCGGATCCGCCGTCATCAGGATGAGGACATGGTCGCCGCCAACGAACCGGTCGTAAAAAAGCTGCAATCTTTTGCGGTTGCGCATCTTCATAGACGCCTGCAGTATATGCGCAGACCGGAATGAATTCAACCCGGAGATACGGGTGTTGGCGGCGTCTTGTCAGCCGCGGCCCGCCCCCATGTCCTCCACCGTCGCTTCGCTGGGTTTGATCCAGGCTTCCACCTCGCAGGCCCGAAACAATTCGCGGGCGTACTGCAGGCATTGGCGGGCTCGGGTTTGATTGCCGCGGCGCCGGAAGTAGGCGGCCAGCAGCACGTGATCCTGTCCCAGTTCGAACTTCACCCCGTTGCGTCGGTTGGTCTCAATGGCCCCCCGGATCCATTTTTCGGCCTTGGGCAGCTGGCGGCGTCCGCTTTGAATCATCAGGATGTGGCCGATCTTGCGCTGGGCCTGCCCCGCGAACAGTTTCAGGCGGTTTTCGACGGCGTGGCGGCACAGCGGCTTGAGGTGGATCTCCTGTGACCGGTGGCGCAGCTGCGTATGAGCCAGGGCGATGCGATTGAAATTTTTAAAAGAGGGAAACCAGATGTTGTTCTGCAGAAACCAGATGGCGCTCTCGAAAAAGGACTGGGCCTGACCATAGTGGCCCATGGCGAAGTGCGATTCACCCAGATAGTACTGGGAGACCGCGTTCCAGGCGAAATAGTTCATGCGCTCGCCCAGGGTGGCGCCCTGGGTCAGGTTGAAAATGGCCTCCGGAAAGCGGCCCATGTAATAGCACGAAAAGCCGTGCAGGGTGTAAGCCATCGCCTTGGAAAAGATGTCTCCGCTTTCTTCGGCCAGGCGAACGGCCTCCTCACTGTGGCGGAAACCGGTGCGGATCTGCCCGCTGTAATTGTAAGGCAGGCTCAAATGGCTCTGCATCACCGACATGCCCCAGAGGTTCTTGACCGCCGAGTTGATGTACAGCGCGTTCTTGATGTGCTCGATGGCCCGGTCGAACTGGCAATCGAAGGTGTAAGCCACGCCCAGGTAGTAGTTGGCCAGCACCGTCACGATGATCTCGTTGGTTTCCTCGGCCAGGCGCAGCGCCTTTCCGAGATCCTGGAACGCCGGCTCGAAGGCCTCCTCGAACATATAGTGGTGGGTTCCGAGGATGGTGTAGATTTGGGCCAGGCGTCGGTTGTCCCCTTTACGCACCGCCCGCGCGATGACGGGGGCGATGGCTTCGCGGGCTTCCCCCAGGCGGCCGGTCTGGGAGGTATAGAGTCCCAGCGAGGTGCGGGCCTCGATGATCTGGTTTTCGACCGACGCATCGGGGGCCAGCGCCTCCAAGGCTTTCACCCGCTGACGCGCGAAGGCGATGGCATCGTTGAGGGATGCGCTCTCCTCGGCGCGCTTGCTGGCCCGCCGGAGATACTCGGCCCCCTTGGCCAGCTGGCCGCTTTGGATAAAATGGCTGGCCAGCACGCTGGCGTATTCGTTGAGCTCCTGGGGGTAGAGCGCTTCGAGGGCCTTGCCGACCTTGTGGTGCAGGCGGCCTTTTTTCGTCCCCACAATGGCTTCGTAGACCACTTCCCGGGTAAGGGCGTGTTTGAACAGGTAGGTGGTCTGCGGAAAGGTCCGCCGTTCGTAGATCAGTTCGGCGTCCTTCAGAATCGCGATGTGGTTGCTGAGCTCCATGTCGGGAAGCGCGGTGATCGTCTTGATCATTACATAGCTGAATTCGCGCTCGATCACCGAACCGATCTGCAGAATTTCCTTGGTCGGTGGCGGCAGGGCGTCGATCCGCGCCATGATGATGTCTTGAATCGTCGAGGGAATGGCCACCTCGTTGATGCGCGCGGTGAGATGGTAGGCCACGCTGTTTCTCTCGATGATGTTCAAGTTCTTGAGTGACAGGATGAACTCTTCGATGAAGAAGGGGACGCCTTCGGTCTTGTCGATGATGAGTTTTTCCAGCTGGAGGTCAAAGCTGGCATTCTCCAGGAGGTGTTTCATCATCGCGATCACGTGCCGGTTGGCCAGTCGGTTGAGGGTCAGCTGGCTATGGTAGGAGCGTGTCCCCCATTGGGGCCGGAATTCGGGGCGGAAGGTGAAGATCAGCATGATGCGGTAGCCGGGAATGCTCTTCAGAATATAGGCGAAGATCTCCTCCGAATTCCGATCGACCCAGTGCAGGTCCTCGATGGCGATTACCAGCGGGCGCCGGCGGGACAACTTGAGGAGGATCATCCGCAGGGCCTCGGTGATCCGCTCCTTTTTGGCATCGGGGCTCATTTGGGTCTGTTCAAGCCCGCTGTCGCGTACGGAAAGCAGGTCCAGGACATAGGGCCGGGTCGCCTCGGGATCGACGTTTATCGGTGCCAGGCCGGAATCGACCTTGCGTATGCGCGCGCTGTCCGGGTCTTCGTCGGTGATGCGGAAGATGGATTTGAGGATGTCGATGACGGGGTGAAAAGCGATGCCCTTGCTGAAGGAGAGGCACTTGCCCTCGAGCAGATGAACGTCTTCGTTGGCGATGGCCTTGCGGAATTCGTACAGCAGTCGGGACTTGCCAAGACCGGCCTCCGAGATGATCGAGAAGGCCTGGCCGCGCCCCGTCTTGATGCGCTCGAAGCTGTCGAGCATCAATTCGAGTTCGCTGCGCCGGCCGACAAAGGGCGTCAGCCCGCGCTCGGCACTGACGTCGAAGCGCGTACGGCGCGAACTGGGGGCAATCACCCGGTAGGTCTGCACCGGGCCGGTCTTGCCCTCGAGGCGGCAAGGTCCCAGGGCCTCGAAGCGGAAAAAGCCCTCGGTGAGCGCATAGGTGGCGGCCGTGACGACGGTCGTGCCCGGTTGGGCCAGGCCTTCCACCCGTGAGGCCAGGTTGACCGTGTCCCCCACGGCCTTGAACTCGACCCGCAGATCGTTGCCCAGGGTACCCACAACCACCGGGCCGGTATGAATGCCGATGCGCATCCGGATGGGAGACATCTCGCGAAGGTCGCGCTGCATGCGCTCGCTGAAGCGGATAATTTCACGGTGGATGCCCAGGGAGGCGCGAATGGCCCTCTGGGGCGCGTCCTCATAGGCAATCGGGGCGCCGAACAGGGCCATGATCCCGTCGCCGGTCATCTCGTTCACCGTACCCTCGAGTTCGTGGACCTTGTTGATCAGGATTTCGTAGACCTGGTCCATGACGGCATATGCACTCTCGGGGCCGATCTTCTCGGAGATGGGCGTAAAACCGGCCATGTCGCAGAACATCACCGTGACCAGTTTACGCTCGCCCTCGATCTTGCTCTTCTGGGCCAGGATCTTGGCCGACAGGCCATCGGGCAGGTAGCGTATAATTTTGCGCAGCTTTTCGTCCGGTGAGAGTGCGCCGGGGGTCCCCGCCGATGCGCGGCCCAGGTCGTGACCGCAGTGACCGCAGAACTTATAGTTGGGCGGCGTGGGATGGGTGCAGGCCGGACAGGTCGCCTCGCGCTTGTGACCGCACTGGCTGCAGTACGCTTCGTCAGGTTCGATGCGGGTCTGGCATAGCGGGCACTTGGTCATGGAAATATCCGATCCCATCGTCGCGGCGCAGGGGCATGGGGGGAAAGCTCGACCATGGATGCCGGTATACGTTGCATGGCACGGTCATATCGGCCGGATGATGAAGTGCCGATTTCATTCCCGGCTGTGTGGGGGCCGGTGCCTGCTTCAGGTAGTGTTCTGCAGCCAGAAAACTGCGATGGGGCAGGGTAGAGGAGACGCAGGGCAACCTACCAGATTCATTGTAAATAGCGAAAAACACCGGCGCTGTCAATCATCGGGACATCTTGGTGCCGTTCCAGCCGGGTCAGCCCGGCGCAGCTGCCGCCCGGTCGGATACGTCCGGGGCGCGGCGGCGCCAGGCCTGGCCGAAGGCCCAGAGGAGATAAGCGCTGTGGCGGGCGTTCTGGCCCAGAAAGATATTCAGCAGACCGCTGCGCCAGGCCTTGCCGGCAATCCGCAGGATCTGGCGACGGCTGTAGAACCGATGGTAGAGGCGGCGGCGCAGGGCCTTGAGTTCCGGCAGCGAACAATGGTCGGAGTAAATCTTGCCGTTGGCGCCGATGTGGTAGCCGGGGTTCCGGGCCACGAGATCGGTCAGGCCCGAATAGGGGCTGTCGCGCAGGGTCGAGAGCAGGATGGTGTCCAGGCCGAGCTCGTGGGCAAAGGGCACGATCTGCTCCATTTCACCAATGGTTTCGCCGATGTTGCCCAGGATGAAATAGCCGTTGAGAAGCATGGCGTGTTGGCGCAGCCGGGCGACATATTTGCGGATGCGCGCGGTGTCGAAGCCCTTGTTCATGGCCCGCAGGGTTTTGTCCTGGGCCGACTCGATGCCCAGGAGCAGAATGGCAAAGCCGGCCTGCGCCATTTTTTGCAACAATGCCGGGTGACGGGCGATTTCGATCCGTGCGTTGATCACGTATTTCTTGTGGATTCCGCGCGCGATAATCAAGTCGCAGATTTCCTCGACGCGCTTCAGGTCGTGGGTGAAGATGTCGTCGGTAAACCCCAGCAGGGGCGCTTCGATTCCGGCCAGCTCGTCCACGATGGATTCGGGCGAGCGCCCCGACCACTTCCGTTTTTCGCCCCAGGGGTTGCGGCTGAACGAGCAGAAGGCACAATTATAGGGGCAGCCCCGCGACCCGGACACGGCGTCGAACGCAATCCTGGTGGGAATGTTCATGAGGACGATTTCATAGGGCCGGCGGCGCCGGCGGCGGTTGGGGCCGTAATCGTCGCGCACGGCCCTGCTGCTGCGGTTGCGATTGTGGACGATGCGCCCGTTGCACCGGTAGCTCAGACCGGCTATCCGATCCCGAGGCACCCCCCGGCAGAGCTCCTCCATGGTCTCTTCGCCGTCTCCGCGCACCACCGCATCCAGGTGGGGATTGGCCGTCAGCCAGCCGCCGGGGTCCTCGGTGGCGTGCCGGCCGCCGATGACGGTGAGAACATCCGGCGGCACGGCGGCGATCTGGCGCCGGATAAAGTCCGGGCGGCGCTTCCAGTTCACCGAGAAGCAGACCATGTCGGTGGCGGCACACAAATGGTCGCGTGTCTGCCCCGGATCGGTGCGCAGGTCCACGATGTCCAGCCTCCGCGCGAACGGCTCGATGATCCGCCCGATGATCTCAAGGCCCAGGGGTGGGACGAACATAAAGTTTTTGAGATCCTTCCGGTAGGGGTAGACGCAAAGCACGTGCTCGAACATGGGCTTTTCCTTAACGAGGGCGAACAGCTGCGGGACGCGAAGCTTCGCTGCGTCCTCATCCCGCAGGTGCCAAGCGCAGGGTAATTCGGCGCTAGTTTTCCCCGCGGTCCAGGAGCTTGCCCGCGATCTCTTTAAGCAGCTTGGCCGCCACCATGGCGGTCATCGCGTTCAGGTCTTGCCGCGGGTTGTATTCCACGATATCCGCGCCCACCAGTGGCGCTTCGATCCGCTGCAGAATACCCAGGGCCTCACGCACCGTCAGACCGCCGGGCTCGTGGTGGGACACGCCCGGGGCTGCGGACGGATCCAGGGCATCCAGGTCAAAGGAGAGGTAGACCGGGCCGGCCAGGTCGGGCACGAAGGAGCGGGCATCGAAGCGGTGCATGGGATGTATCTCGACCCCGAAGCGATCGGCCTGGCGCTTTTGATGCGCATTCAGCGTGCGGATGCCCACCTGCACCAGCCGCCGGGCGAGACCTTCTTCCATGATGCGCGCCATGGGACTGGCATGGGACAGGCGATCGCCGTCGTAGGCGTCGTAGAGGTCCGGGTGGGCGTCGCAGTGCAGGATGTCGACCGGGCCGTGTTGTGCTGCCACAGCCCTAAGGACCGGATAGGTGATGCTGTGGTCGCCGCCCAGGATCAGCGGCCGGGCCCCGCGCGCGAGGACGGCCGCGACCAGTTTTTCGATATAGGGCACGGCCCCGGCGTCCGAGGGGACCTCCCGGTCGCCCAGATCGACGAGGGCGGGGTGTTCTTCCAGGTCGAGACCTGACTCGGTGGTCAGATTGCAGGCCCCGCTGTAAAGCGCAGCCCGGATGGCGGGCGGCGCCCCGGCCGGCCCCTGCATGAAGCTCGCGTTCACGTCGCTCGACAGACCGATCAGGGCCAGATCGCCCGTTTTCAGTTGTGTGATCGGATCGGTCATCGGGTATTCCTGTCGGGCGAACGTGTCGGCACGTGCCCTCGGAGGAAGCCGGCCCCGCGGCGATGATCAGTCTTCGATGGTTTTGAATTGCTCCGGGGGCGCGCCGCAGACCGGGCATTTCTTGGGGATTTTCTTGTCGGTCACATAACCGCAGACCTGACAGACGTGGTAGGCTTTGACCACATTCTTGATCAGGTTCATGATGGCACGTTCGTAAAGCTTGGCATGATAGGATTCCGCATCGCGGGCGTGGCTGAAGGTCAGGACGGCGGCCTGCTCGCCCTCGTCCTCGGCATCCTTGATGAAATCGGGATAGATGTTTTCGCTGACCGATTTTTCCCGCTGGAAGGATTTTTCCAGGTTGGTATCCGTGTCCTTGACGACCAGGTCCTTGACCAGACCCAGCTGACGGGTGGCATGCACCCGCTCGGCCTCGGCGATAGCCCGGAACAGCAGCGCGACCTGGGGCAGTTCTTCCTCCCGCGCCTTTTCAGCGTAAGCCAGCAGCCGAAAATAGGCCTTGGCCTCGCCAATGAACGCCTTGTGGATATTGGCCCGGGTTTTGTCTTTCAAATCGACCTCCGTTTCTCAAGTCGGCTGAGGTGATGTTAGGGGCTTGGCGAATCATGGAACGTTTTCAGTGCTCGCTACGGCCGGACCGCACCAGGCGCATTGGGCGACGACCGCCGGCATGAATGCGTATGCGCGTATCGCCAGCACCAGACCAGAATTCCCGGCAAGGCGCGAGACGGCGCGGACGCGCAGACGCCGCGCCCTTGATCGGCTCACGACCCTCCGTCGCCTCACGATTCGATACGAATTCCCACCGCGCGGAGGACACCCGGAGGCAGGGGGGGTATTCCGCGGTTGGACTTATTTACCGGGAAACGGGCCCCCATGGCAAGTCTTCTTTTGACGGGGCGGGCTGGCAGCGGCGGGCCGAAGGGCTTCGCCCCCTGGGGCTGCACGGGTCATGAGGAGAAAAACCGATGACCAAGACGGACAGCGTGCATCACATCGGCGGTCAGGGAGCCGCTGCGCCAGCCGGCTTGGGGTGATCGCCGTCGCCGATTGCGCTTGGGTCTCACGCGGCCGCAAAGACGATCTGCTCTCCCTCGAGATCGGCGCGGATGGCGTCGCCGTCTCCGAAGCGGCCTTTGAGGATGTCCATGGCCAGCGGGTTTTCGATATACTGTTGGATGGCGCGTTTCAGCGGGCGGGCGCCATAGACGCGGTCGTAGCCCCTGCGGGCCAGAAAGCCGCGCGCATCCTCGCTGAGCGTAAGCGTCATCTGGCGCTCGGCCAAGCGCCGGGTCAGGTGCTTGATTTGGATGTCCACGATGGCCGCGATCTGCTCGGGGGTCAGTCCCAGGAAGATGATGGTCTCGTCGATGCGGTTTAAAAACTCCGGCTTGAAGCCGGCCCGCAGGGCTTCCATGACGCGGCGCTCCATCTCGGTCCGGTCGCGGCCGGCCAGTTCCTGGATCATCTGGCTGCCCACGTTGGAGGTCATGATGATGATGGTGTTCTTGAAGTCCACCGTACGGCCCTGGCCGTCGGTCATGCGGCCGTCGTCCAGGATCTGGAGGAGCACGTTGAAGACGTCCGGGTGGGCCTTCTCGATCTCGTCAAAGAGCACCACCGAATAGGGTCTGCGCCGGACGGCTTCGGTCAGGTAGCCGCCTTCGTCGTAGCCCACGTAGCCGGGCGGGGCCCCGATCATGCGCGCCACGGCGTGCTTTTCCATGTACTCGGACATGTCGATGCGTACGATGGCCTCCTCGCTGTCAAAGATAAAGGCAGCCAGGGCCTTGGCGAGCTCGGTCTTGCCCACGCCGGTGGGTCCCATGAAGATAAAGGAGCCGATGGGCCGGTCGGGATCCTGGAGCCCGGAGCGGGCCCGGCGCACGGCATTGGAAACCGCTTCAATGGCCTGCGTCTGGCCGATAACCCGGCGGCCAAGCCGTTCCTCCATCTGCACCAGCTTCTCGCGCTCGCCTTCGAGCATCTTGCTTACCGGAATGCCGGTCCAGCGCGAGACCACCTCGGCGATGTCCTCATCGTCGACTTCCTCCTTGAGCATCTTCTTTTCGCCCTGAAGCGCAGCCAGCTTTTGGCGGACGTCCTCCATGCGCCGTTCGAGTTCGCCGGCTTTGCCGTAGCGGATTTCGGCCACCCGGGCCAGGTCGCCGTCGCGCTGGGCCTGTTCGGCCTCCACGCCAAGCTGCTCCTGCTTTTCTTTGATGCCGCGGATCTGCTGGATCAGCTCCTTTTCGTGCTGCCAATGGGCCTTCATTTCGCGGACGGCGGCATTGAGATTGGCAATCTCGGAGGCCAGACTGCCGAGGCGTTCCTGTGAAGCCCGGTCGGTTTCATTCTTGAGCGCCTGGCGCTCGATTTCCATCTGGGTGAGCTTGCGCTGGATTTCGTCGATCTCCACCGGCAAGCTGTCGATTTCGATCCGCAGCTTGGAGGCGCATTCGTCGATCAGGTCGATGGCCTTGTCGGGCAGGAAGCGGTCGGCGATATAGCGGTGGGAGAGGCCGGCGGCGGCCACGATGGCCGAATCCTTGATGCGCACCCCGTGATGGACCTCGTATTTTTCTTTCAGGCCGCGCAGGATCGAAATGGTGTCCTCGACGGTGGGTTCGGCCACTAGCACGGGCTGGAAGCGTCGCTCGAGCGCCGCGTCCTTTTCGATGTATTTGCGGTATTCGTTCAAAGTGGTGGCGCCCACGCAGCGCAGGGTGCCGCGGGCCAGGGCCGGTTTGAGCATGTTGGATGCGTCCATGGCGCCTTCGCCGGCGCCGGCGCCCACCAGGGTGTGCAACTCGTCGATGAACAGGATCACCTCGCCCTCGGCGGCCTCGATTTCCTTGAGAACGGCTTTGAGGCGGTCCTCGAATTCACCGCGGTATTTGGCGCCGGCGATCAGGGCCCCCATGTCGAGCGCCACCAGGCGCCGGTCCCTGAGACTCTCGGAGACATCGCCTTCCACGATGCGCCGGGCCAGTCCCTCGACGATGGCGGTTTTGCCCACGCCGGGCTCGCCGATCAGGACCGGGTTGTTCTTTGTGCGGCGGGAGAGCACCTGGACGATGCGCCGGATTTCGTCGTCGCGGCCGATGACCGGGTCGAGCTTGCCCTGGCGGGCCAACTCGGTGAGGTCGCGACTGAATTTTTCCAGGGCCTGGTATTTATCTTCAGGGTTGGGATCGCTGATGCGCTGGGAGCCGCGGATTTCCATGAGCACCTTGAGCAGGCTTTCGCGGTTAACCCCGTGGCGCGCCAGGATAGCGGCGGCGTCGCTGCCCTTGCGGTCGGCGATCACCAGCAGGATGTGCTCGATGCTGACATATTCGTCCTTCATCTGGGTCGCCTCGCCAAAAGCCCCCTCCAGGACGGCCCGGGCATCGGCGGAGAGATAGACATCGGCGCCGCCGCTGACCTTGGGTTTGCGCTCCACTGCGGCCTGCACGTCGTCGCGCACACGATCGGGCGAGGCCCCCAGCTTGCGGAGCACGGCCCGGGCCATGCCTTCCTTCTCCTCCAGCATGGCCAACAGCAGGTGATCGCTTTCGATCTGCGGGTTGCTGAATCGCGAGGCCAGAGACTGGGCGTTTTGGACCAGTTCCTGGGACTTGATGGTCAGCTTGTCAAAGCGCATTTATAACCTCCTGGAAGCGCAATTGTTTCACGGTATAAACAATCTTAAAGTGAGGCTTTTTTATGATGTGTCAATATCATTACTTATAGTAATTTTATGCAAAAGTTAATGTTTTGGCGCCCAGTCATGCGCGGGCGGCACGCGCCGCAAACTTTCGTAGAGCACGATGCCCACGGCGGTGGAAAGGTTCAGGCTGCGAATCTCCTTTGAAATGGGCACGTGGTAGAGCGCATCGGGAAACCGCGCCCGCAGTGTCTCGGGCAGGCCGCGGGTTTCGGACCCGAACATCAGGAACAGGCGCTTTTTGTCCGGCAGGGACCATAACGATCGCTCGCCTGTCTTGGAGAACAGGCAGATCTCGCCCGGTTCGGGGCGCATCGCCTCCAGGAAGGCACCCACATGGTCCCAGACGGCAAGCTTCACACGGGGCCAGTAGTCCAGTCCGGCGCGCTTCAGGTGGCGGTCGTCCAGGGAGAAACCCAGTGGCTGGATCAGGTGGAGCCAGGCCCCGGCCCCCAAACAGGTGCGGCCGATATTGCCCGTGTTCCAGTGCACCTCTGGGGCCACCAGGACGACGTGGCGCTCGAGGGGGGAGCCGTTTTCGTCGGTCGACGGGGGCGCTTGATGATTCTCTGCGGGCGTGGTTTTCATCGGTTGCCCTCGTTGTCGCCTATCGGGGTCGAGATCGCTATCGGAATCGGGTTTTTCTTGTTACTTTTTTTAGCGCTAAGAAAATAACCACAAGAAGGCGCCCCTGCCCCGCTTAATCCTGCGCGTCGGGAGTGCAGACGGCGCGTGCCGGAACTCGCTTCGCTCAAACAGGCCGACGCGCTTTCTCCGTCTACATCCCCGATGCTCGGCGCGGGGCAAAAGGGAAAGCCGATCACTGAATACGCATTCGGTACGCTATCGGACATTCCTTTAGATAGTCAAAAATCTTGCGGCTTGCAGATGATTTCACGGATTTTGAGATCGAAGATATGGGCGGCGTGGGCGGGTTTCAATACCAGGGCCGTGTCCGCGCCTTTGGATGAACCGCCCACGGCAATGACGTCACGCCCGCTGAGGGCGCCGGCGTCGGCGGCCATGATCGACACTTCCACAGCCACCTTGGTACCCTGGCCGAAAAGCTTGAGGGTGTCGGCCATAAGAAGCAACGGATAGATGCCTGGGTGCTTTTTTGAAAGACCGCGTTCGATCCCGGAAAGGGCGTGGGTGGCGGTGACCACCCGAACGCCCCGGGCCGTGAGGTCGCGGTGCACATCGGCGGGCATCACGGGATCGAAGGGCGTCTTGAAGCCGCAGTGATAGGTCACCGCCGTCACCTTGAATCCCGGGCAGTGTTCCAGGGCCTGATAGGCCGTTTCCCCCGAGGTGGTGGCCAGCACGATTTCGTCCAGCTCCCGCGCACGGCCGTGCTCTGCCGCCGCCCTAAGCGTTCGTTCGGTATTGGCCTTACCGGGTCGGTCGAAATACATGGCGGTCCCCCCTTGGCAGGCAGCTCGGGCTGGGGTAATAGAACCCGTGCCCATCCATAAAATGCCTTTTTCGGCCCATGTCGGCGTTCACGCGTTTTGGCCCGGAGCCAAAATCGACCGCTTCTGGATGGAGAGCGTCTAAAATTGGAAACGGGCCATATGAGCAGAATCGAATGATCTTAACGGTTCTCAAACCCGTATCCTAAAGCACTGCCCGGCGCGCTTGTCAATCCAAGCCGAGGCCGCCGCAGGCCAAACGGAAAGACCACCATGTTCATCGATTGCCATAATCACCTGTTCCCGCCTGAAATCCGTAAGACCCGCGAGCAATTTTTCACGAACGAGTCGGCTTTCGAACTGCTATACGGCGATCCGCGCTCCCGGATGGTCGGAGCCCGCGAACTGATCGCCAGCATGGATACCGAGGGCATCGAACGGGCCGTGGTATTCGGCTTTCCCTGGCGGCAGGCCCGACTTTTCAAGTGGCACAACGACTATATCATGGACGCCGTGGCCGCCTATCCGGAGCGCCTGATCGGCCTGGCCTGCTTCGACGCCGTACACCCGGAGGGCGCCGCGGAAACCCACCGCGGCCTGGACGGCGGCCTTCGCGGGGTGGGAGAGCTGGCTTTCTACGAGGCGGGCATCACGGCCGCCAACCTGGAGAAACTGGCCCCGGTGATGGACATCTGTCGCGTACACAAGGTGCCTGTCATGCTGCACACCAACGAGCCCGTGGGGCACCAATACCCGGGCAAGGCACCCAACACCCTGCGGCAGATCTACGATCTCGTGAGGCGCTTTGCAGACAACCGCATCATTCTGGCCCACTGGGGCGGGGGGATCTTCTTCTACCACCTGCTCAAGAAGGAAGTAAAAGACGTTCTGCGGAATGTCTGCTTCGACACGGCGGCCAGCCCCTACCTTTACGACGCGGCCATCTGGTCCACAGCCTGCACCGTTATCGGCGCCGACCGCATCCTCTTTGGCAGCGACTACCCCCTGCTCAAGCCCAGCCGCTATCTTGAGGAGCTGGATGCGGCCGGCCTGAGCCGTAAAGACCGTGAGCGCATTCTGGGGGCGAATGCGGCTGATCTGTGGGGGCTGGCGTCAAAAGAATAAGAAGGCAATACGTGGTTGTGGTTGAGGTGGAAAAAGCAATAATGTTGCGGTCACCTGCGGATGCGCACAGCGCATGCCGACAGGTGCATCCACTCGTTGGGCCAGCCTTTCAACGCGCCAATACTTCCCC
>JAAUYG010224247.1_pt1 | contig 40593 bp, 58 predicted proteins | sample 7278091 | NCBI WGS metagenome assembly JAAUYG01 (sample SAMN14350201, study PRJNA611818) | marine sediment metagenome | isolation source: surface marine sediment (0.6m) | place: French Polynesia: Moorea | collected 2018-08 | reverse complement strand
TACGAAATCACCCTGCGCACGGGCTCACCCATGGCGCGTCAGTACCGGGAGCGCTTCGGCCCCGATCACCGCGGCATCCCTGAGCTGATGGATGTTCCCGGCTTCACCGACATCCTGATCCACATCGGCAACGAGGAAGACGACACCGACGGCTGCCTGCTGCCTGGCGAGCATGCTGATTTCGTCCACTTGCGCGTCCTGAACAGCCTCCGCGCGTACCGGGAGATTCAGCGGGACATCCAGGCAGCAATCGACCGCGGCGCCCGCGTGTTCATCACCATTATCGACATGGAGTTGCCCAGCACGGGCTCAACTCACTGATCCGAAAGGAGAAATCATGAAGAAAAGAGTCACTTTCATCCTGACGGCCGTCACCCTGGCAGCCGCCATTTCCCTACTGATGCGCGATCTCCCGCTCTGACCGGTCGATAGCCCATGGCTGCACCCAAAGGCAATAACTTCTACCTCCAGCGCGCATGGCAGGGGCGGAAGAAAGCGTTCAAGACGCCGGCCGAGCTTTGGACTGCCGCCTGCAAGTATTTCAAACACGTCGATGACAACCCGTGGATCAAGAACGAGGTTATCAAGACGGGGACCGACGCCGGCAAGATCCTTGAGGTGCCCACCGCGCGCCCCTACACCATCCACGGCCTGTGTCTGTTCATCGGCATCACCCGTCAGGCGCTTGATAACTACGGCAAGAAGGACGAGTACAAAGCGTATTTTGCCGTCGTAGAGCAAATCCGCGAGGTCTGCTACACCCAGAAGTTCGAAGGCGCCACGGTCGGCACGTTCAATTCCAACATCATCGCCCGGGACTTGGGCCTGGTCGACAAGCAGCACACTGAGCACAGCGGCAAGATCGATTTCTCCAGCATGTCCGACGAGGACTTGGACAAGGAGATTCAAGAAGCGCTGGAGGGTTCCTCATGACCGCTATGCGCATGGAGAGCAAGCACGGCCGCCTGCGCATCACCTCGGGCTGCTACAAGCGCACCTACTACTCGGAGCGGGAGGCGCGGCGCGCGCTCAAGTCTACCCGCCGCGGCGGTATGGTGGCCTTCTACGAGTGCCCCCGCTGTGGTCACTACCACTTGACCTCGCATAGGCAGGAGAAATGACCAGCGCGGCGATCGACCTCAGCAAGCTGCCCCGGGAGCGCAAGGAGCGCGTCCTGATGCTGCTGCAGGAAAAGGAGCACCGCCGGAAGCGCAACTTCATTGCTTCCTACGTCCCCAACGCCAAGCAGCGCGAGTTCCACCGCCAGAGCAACTATTACGCCGAGCGGTGCTTCATGGCCGGCAACCAGCTGGGCAAGACGCTGGCCGGTGCCTGCGAGATGGCCTACCACCTGACTGGCCTGTATCCCGACTGGTGGGAGGGCATGCGCTTCACGAAGCCCATCACGGCCTGGGCCTGCGGAGTGACCCCCGAGGTTATCCGAGACTCCGCCCAGTTGCTGCTGGTGGGCAGCATTGAAAAGGGCGAAGTGGGCATGGGCACCATCCGCGGCGATCTGATCGAGAGCACGCAGCGCGCTTTGGGCACCCCCAACTTCCTTGACAATGTGATGGTCCGCCATGTCTCCGGTGGGCTGTCTATCTGCCGCTTGAAGGCCTACTCCCAGGGCCGGGAGAAGTTTCAGGCGTCCACCATTGACCTGATCTGGTTTGACGAGGAACCGCCGGAGGAAATCTACAGTGAGGGCCTGACGCGCACCAACAAGGGCTACTTCGGCCGCACGTCGCTGCTGACCTACACCCCCCTGATGGGCATGTCTGGCGTGACCTTCCAGTTCATGGAAGACCCGACCGACCACCAGATTGTGGTCAACATGGGCATTCGGGACGTGGACCACTACACCGAGGAGGAGAAGGAAACCATCATCGCCTCCTACCCGGAGCACGAGCGCGAGGCGCGGGCCTTCGGCATCCCGGTGCTGGGCTCGGGACGGGTGTTCCCCATCGTCGAGCAGGCGCTGTACTGGGAGCCGCACGAGATACCTCGGCACTGGCCGCAGATCAATGGCTGCGACTTCGGCTGGGATCACCCGCAGGCCTTCGTGAATGCCGCGTGGGACCGCGATTCCGACATCGTCTACATCACCAAGGGCTGGCGGCAGAGCCATTGCACACCGGTGCAGGCTGCCCACGTCGTCAAGAAATGGGGCGAGTGGATCCCCACCGCCTGGCCGCACGACGGCTACCAGCATGACAAGGGGTCCGGTGACCAGCTGGCGGAGCAGTACCGGGACGCCGGGCTGAACATGCTGCCTGAGCACGCCACCCACGCCGCCGGCGGCTACGGCCTCGAGGCAGGCATTACCGAAATCATCGAGCGCATGCAGTCCGGGCGCTTGAAGGTCAATAAATACTTCGCTGAGTGGTTCGAGGAGTTCCGTCTGTACCACCGAAAGGACGGCCTGATTGTGAAGGAACGGGACGACCTGATGTCCGCCACGCGCATGCTCATCATGATGCTGCGGTGCGCTGAGCAGGAGCCCTTCGACGAATACGATCACAGCGACGCGCCCGCGTCCAACAACGATCCCCTGGGGTGGTCATGATGGAAAACACACCGGCATCCATAAGCGAACTGGTCAAGAAAGTTCAGGTCACCAACTTGGTGCCCGACATCCTGCGGGATCAGGGTGATGTGGAGGGTCAGCAGACGCTGGACGAGATCGCCAAGCGCGTGATCGACGACCGCAACGCCGACCGCAAGTCCATGGAATCGTGGGCGAAATTCGTCGAGGCGGGCAGGAAACTGGCCCAGCAGGAGCTCGAGGGCAAGTCCGAGCCCTGGGACAACGCGGCCAACTTCAAGTCACCGGCGCCACTCGAAGCATGTCTGAAATTCGGTGATCGAGCCTCTGCCACGCTGCTGAAACCCCGGGACCTAGTGAAGTATGACGTGGTCGGCCCCGACAAGGAGGGCGAGAAGCAGGCCCGGGGCGTGCGCATCACCGAGCACATGAACTACCAGCTGAACTACTCCATGAAGACGTGGCGGGATGACCATGACGCGCTGATGTACGTGCTGCCCTCTGATGGCGCGGCGTTCAAGTACACCTACTACGACGCCACCGAGGGGGAGAACTGCGCCGAGGTGGTCCGCTTCCCCGACTTTGCCGTGAACCAGGCCAACACGAGCATGGAGAAGTGCCGGTCCTTCACCATTGACCGCGAGTTTTCTAAAAGCGACGTGCTCAGCCGCCTGCGGGAGGGCGTGTGGCACGAGTACCCGGACCTGGAAATGGGCACGGAAACCCAACAGGAGCAGAGCGAGGAGGCCGAGTCCGACGAGAAGTTCTTCATCCAGCAGATGTTCTACGACCTGGACGACGACGGCTACGAGGAGCCCTACCTGGCGGTGGTACACGAGCGCACCGAAAAGGTGGTGCGCCTGGTGCCGCGGTTCGAACTGGGAGACATCTGGGTGCGCACGCCGAACGGCAAGGTGGTGACGCTGGACAAGGTCATTGACGGCCAGGACGAGCTCGGTTTCGACGTCCCGTCCCAGGACGCTACCGACAAGGAGCGCCGGGAGGCCACCAGGCTGTCCCAGTGCGAGTTGGTCCGCATTGAGCCGATCAACTGCATCACGCAGTACACGTTCATACCCGGGTCCCTGCTGCCGTTTGAGGAGGGGTCCTTCCTCGGTCTGGGCTACTGCCACTTGCTGGCTGCGCTGACCCAGGCCATCAACTCCAGTTCCAACACGATATTGAACGCGGGCAAGTTGGTCAGCACCCCCGGCGGTTTCCTGGCGAAGGGGTTTCAGAAAGCCAAGGGGGTCATTAAGTACAAGATTGGCCAGTTCATTCCCACAATGATGAGCGCTGCTGATCTGCAGAACTCTGTACGTGAGTTCAATTTCAAAGATGTCAGCCAAGGCTTCTACAACTTCAACGACAAGATGCGCGCGGAGATTGAGCGCATCGCCGCCAGTGCTGACCTGACCGAGGCCATCGGCGCTAATGCGCCGGCCACCACGATGCTGGGTATGGTGCAGGAGCAGATGATGCCGGTGTCCTCCCTGATCTCCCGCGTGTACCGGGCCCAGAAGCAGGAGTTCATGAAGCTGGCCCAGCTGAACCAGAAATACACCGACCCCGCGCTCTACAAGGAGTTGGTGGGCAACGACGAGGCCAACTTCCAGGAGGACTACGCCCTGCTGGGCGTGGACGTGGCGCCGGCCGCGAATCCTGAAATGACCAGCAAGATCCAGAATATGCTGCAGGCCAGCGCTGCCTTGGAGCAGTTCGACAAGATCCTGCAGGCCGGGGGCAACCCTGTGCCATTGCTGGAGCAGTATCTGGAAGGGCTGGGCAACATCGACCTGCAGAAGGTCTTCCCCGACGAGGACCAGGAGAGCGAACCCGATCCCAAGCTGGTGGCCCTGCGGGAGCAGCTGGGCATCGAGCGCGAACTGGCGCAGGCCCAGGTCCAGGTGGCCCAGGGTGACCTGCGCAACAAGCAGATTGAAACAGCCATCAAGTACATGAAGACCAAGGCCGAGATCAAGGAAATGCTGTCGAAGGTCGTCCTGAACCTCGAGAAAGCCGAATCAGAGCACGCGAAGAACGCCATCAATGCCTACACCGCAGAGTTGGAAGGCATGCTGGCAATCATCGAAAAAGCAGAAGCGCAAGACGGGCTGGCCCAGATGCTGCCAGCCCCCCAATAGTAGGGAGAGTGAAACATGCAGCAGTTGCAGGACCTGAACAATCAGCTGGAGAGCGCTGAGACCACCATCACCGACCTGGGAGCCATATCACCGGAGGCCTTCGCAGAATGGAAGGCGAATCCAGTGACCCAGTTGCTATACCTCCACGTTCGCCAGGCGCAGGTAGACGCTGCCATGCAGGCGATCACGGACGCCAACCAGCGCCACCGGGCCCACATCGAGGCCTTTGAAACGGTGCTGGAGTGGAACCCCGCCGAGGTGGTGGAGGAGGTGGTCAATGTCTGAGGCCCCTATCCGGCCCACGGGCCACTATGTCCTGGTCGAGGACCAGCCCGTCGAGAAGGTCAGCCAGGGCGGGATCGTGCTGTTCACGGCCAGCGAGCACGCCCGGGAGCAGGCGGGGCAGGACGTGGGGCGCATCCTGGCATTCGGCCCCATCGCGTTCAAGGACGTGAAGGGCTGCGCAGGCCCCGAGGACTGGGGCGTGGCCGTCGGTGACCTGGTGGAGTACACCGGGCGCTACGAGGGCAAAGAGTCGGCATTCGTGCGGGAAGGGAGGGTCGGCGAGGAAGGCCGGCGCCTGCGCCTTATCCCGGACCTGTCAATAGTCAGCAAACTGGTGGAGTAGACCATGGGATCAGAAGCAGAGAATCTGGACGACGGCCAGCACGGCTTGGGTGGTGACGGCGACGACAACCACGAGGAGGAACTGGGCCTGGGCGGTAAGCCCGGGGACGGTGAAGGCGGCGATGGGGATGGCGGCGGCGACCTCGGCGATGAGGGCAAGAACGATCACGACATTGACCCGGAAGTCTGGGCCAAGCTGAGCGACGTTGAGCGCGAGCAAATCCCCAAGGGCTGGCGCCCGCGCGATATGTGGGATGGCGACCCGGACGACTGGGTGTCGGCGCAGCGCTTCAAGCAGACCGGAGACATGATCTCCCAGCTGGGCCAGTACCGCGGCCAAGTAAAGGACCTCGAGAAGAACTTCGAGGAGCGTTTGAAGAACGCCACCATGTTCCAGAATGCCATGGTCGAAAACCTTCGGGCTGAGCTGACCGAGGCCAGACGAGCTGCAATCAAGCAGGGTGACGTGGACAAGGTCGACGAGTTGGACCAGAAGCTGGGTAAATTGCCCGACGAGGAGGCGTCCGAAGATCAGGCGAAGCCAGGGCAGTTTACTCCGGACGAGCAGGCGGAGCTGTACGCATGGAAGCGCGAGAATCCTTGGATTTTCGACGAGAGCAGCCCGAAGTATAAGTTCGCCAATAACGCCTTTCTCTACGCAAAACACGCGGAAAACAAATCCATGAGTGACGCGCTAGCCTACGTCGAGTCTGAGGTGGAGCGGGCGTTTCCCTCAAACCCCAACGTAAACCCTCGGCGTAGTGAGGCAGGCCTAGGCGAAGGCGGCGGCAAGGGCGGCGGCAAGAAGTCTGCGGCCATCGTCCCGCAGTCACAGTGGACCGACGAGGAGAAGAAGGTCGCGCAGTCGCTGAAGGGTAAGTTCACCGACGAGCAGATCGCACAAATGGTTACCGACAGCAGGAGAGCGCAATAATGGCACCCCGTAAGCCCCGCACCCCCACGAGTGAGCAGAAGAAAGACCCGACGGCCGCCGAGAATTTGGCAAAGAATCAGGAGCTGCAGGCGCAGACGCCGCCGGGCGCCGGCGTATCGGCACAGGAGCCGGCCGCAGCCCAAGAACCCGCCCCTGCGCCCGCCGACAGCACCCGGGAGCCGCGGCAGCCCCTGGAGCAGCAGGAGGGCGCCGATCCCCACGAGAACGTCAGCCAGGAGGACCAGCGGTCCCTGCACGAGCGCCGTGCCGAGCGCATTCCCATGGGGCGCCACGAGCGTCTGTCGGGCATCGCCGCGCCGTACCTGCGCACGCACACCAACTGCTACTTGCGGTTTGCCATTGACAAGCCGGGCCGACTTGAGCAATATTTGTCCGCAGGGTACGAGTTTGTTACCGACAGTAACGGTAAGAAAGTAACGTTCCCAAGTGGCAGTAACCATCTGTACCTCATGAAGTTACCGCTGGAGTTCAGGAAAGAAGACCTGGCCGCCCGCGAAGAGGAAATCAGCAGCAGGCTGATGCAGGAGTTGCAGCCGCACCCGGATGAATACGTCCCCGAGGGACAGGAATCCGCGCTGACAGTCACCGGCGCGTTTACTCCGGCAGCCTAGACCGACATCTCAACAATCAGCGGCAGACCACCGTTATTTGATTGTGCGCAAACACAATCTATTTACGGAGGTGAGATATGGCCGCTGGTTTTGAATACTCCGGCTATCAAGGCGCAGGTGACAACACCGGCGCCGTTCGTCGTTTCGACATCCCCTCCACGAATGCTGCTCGCCTGGCAATCGGAGACGTGGTCACCCTGACCGGGTCCTCCAATACTGCTGACGGCGAGGCCGGCATCGTGAAGGCTTCCCAGGGCACCCGCATTGCGGGCGTCATCACCGGGTTTGAACCCGACATCGCCAACGAGAGTTTTACCGACGCCGGCGGCATCGCTGCCTCCACGGCCGGTAAGGCGTTCGTGGTCATCGACAAAAACGCGCTGTTCGAGGTGGAGTGTGACGAAACGCTCGCTGCGGCCGACGTGGGCTTGAACGCTGACGCGGCGGTAACCACAGCAACGCAGAGTGGTGGCTTGACCATTTCCAACATGGAATTGGACTCGAGCACCAAGGCCGCGACGGCCACGCTGCATTTCAAAATCCACCAGCTGTTACCCGGCAAGACTTCCGGGACCCTGGGCGACCGTGCCCTGGTGTCCATCAACGGTAGCTTCCTGCAGGGCGACATCACCGGCGTGTAACGGAGGGCTGATTCATGACGGTTTCTACTGGCAATATCCCCCGCCTACTCGTCGAAGGTGTCAACAAGACGTTCGAGCGGGACTACAAAGCGCACACGACCGAATGGGACAAGATCTTCGACACTGACACGTCGATGAAGGCCTACGAGGTGGACGTGCAGGTCGAGGGCCTGGGGCTTCTGGAGCAGAAGGCCGAGGGTGTGGACATGGGTTTTGAAGACTTCTCGCAAGGCTTCACGCCCAAGTACATCAACCTGGCCTATGCGAAGGGTTTCATCATGACCCACGAGGCCATCAAGGACAATCTGTACGAGAAGGGGTACGCCAAGGCGACCGCTCTCGCGCGGAGTGCCCAGGTCACGAAGGAAGTGGTGCACGCCAACATCCTGAACCGCGGCTTCAACACCAGCTACACCATGCCTGGTGGTGACGGTCTGCCGCTGTTCAGTACGGCGCACGTCAAGGGTCCCAGCGGTGGCACCTTCGCCAACCGCCTGACGGTCGATGCGGACCTGTCGGAAACCTCGCTCGAGGACATGATTATCCTCATCAGCAAGGCCACCGACGCCAAGGGCCTGCAGATCGCCCTGCGCGCCCTGTGTCTCATCGTTCCGCCGGACCTGATGTTCGAGGCTTGCCGCATCCTGAAATCTGCACAGCAGTCAGGCACGGCGAACAACGACATCAATGCCCTGATGGAAATGGGCACGATCGAGCGCGGCGCCATGACCAACCACTATCTGACCGATGTGGATGCCTGGTTCGTGAAGACCGACGCCCCACAAGGGCTGCGGCACTTCAACCGGGAGTCGATCGGCTTCGACCAGGACAAGACCTTTGCCAGCAAGAATGCGCGGTTCTCCGCGTATGAGCGGTACTCCGCTGGCTGGTCCGATCCTCGCGGGGCCTACGGCTCACAAGGCGCGTAACCGACGGGGGCTTCGGCCCCCGCACTTTTAATGGCCGCAAGGCTGGTATCACACTGTTAGGAGTGCTTTACCATGACCACCCGATTTCCCAACGGCATCACCACCACTGCCAAGGACTCCACGCTGGGGGAGTTCATCCTGCCGAGTCCCATCAAAGCGCATGTGTACTTCGAGGACTTCGACTACTTCACCGCAGCGGACTGGACCATCACGACGGTCGAGGCCGGCGCCGGCTCGGCGTCAGAGGCGCTGACCAACGCTGACGGCGGTGTCCTGCTCATCACCAACGACAACGCGGACAACGACAGCGACTTCTTCAACAAGGTGGGCGAGTCCTTCCTGTTCGAGACGGGCAAGAAACTGTGGTTTGCCGCCCGCTTCAAGGTGTCTGACGCGACCCAGTCCGACTTCGTGATGGGCCTGCAGATCACCGACACCACCCCGCTGGATGTCACGGACGGCGTGTTCTTCCAGAAGGACGACGGCGACACCAACCTAGACTTCTACGTCGAGAAGGACAACACCGCAACCTCGGAGGCCGCTGTGGCCACGGTGGCGGACGACACCTACCTGGTGGCCGGTTTCTACTACAACGGCGTAGACGCCATCGAGGTGTATGTGAACGACGTCAAACAGGCGACGGTCGCGACTACCAACCTGCCGGATGACGAGGAGCTGACCATTTCCTTCGGCATCCAGAACGGCGAGGCGGCGGCCAAGACCATGTCGGTGGACTACGTGATGGCGGCCAAGGCTCGCTGAGCAGGAGGGCGTCATGCGACCCAAGCAGTTTGACATTGACCTCCCCGACGTCGATCCCAACGGCATTGCGGAGGACCAGACCACCGGCGGCGCCGGCAACCTGGTGCTGAATGGTGCTCTGTGCGACCTGGGCACCGCGGGGCAGTTCGACATCGCCGATTCCTACTCCTCCGGCATCGGCGGGGTTCGGATCAGCCTGGAGTCCGCCGGCAACCTGTCGGCGCTGACCTTCACGGTCACCGGCAGCAACCAGGACGGGATTGTCACCACTGAGGCCATCACCGGGCCGAATGCCGGCACGGTGGAGTCCACGGTCTACTGGTCCCAGATCACCGAGATCGCCGTGGACGGATCCGTGGGCACCAACGTGGAGGTCGGAACGGTTGACGAGGTCATTACCAAGACCGTCCCGATCAACTGGCGTGACTGGGAACCTTTCACCGTGGCGGTGGCGGGGCTTTCGGGCACCGTCCAGTTCGACATCGACGAGACCTTCGACCGCAGCGACATTCAGGAACCTGTGAACTGGGTCACCAACCAGTCCAACCAGACTGCAGACCTCACCGCATCTCTTACGCGGCACGCCCGGGCAACGCGGCTGGTGGTAGACAGCTACTCCAGCGGGGCGGAGCTGCAATTTCATGTCTTGGGCAACTGACGGTGAGGGACCGGCTTCCGCCAGACTCCGCCGACTACTGGGTGATTTCTGATCGCTCAGGGCGGAAGTTTCCCCGGTCAGAATGCATGTACGAGTGGAACGGCAAGCTGGTGCACCGCTCGGAGTTTGAGCCGCGGCAGCCCCAGGACCTGATCCAGACCCCAATTGACGACCCAGCCGTTAAGGACGGCCGCGCTCGAGGTCCCATCCGCTATCCGGTGGTCACGCCGGACGACCTGTAGGAGGACGCATGGCACTGAGCGGCGTTTTCACCATCACCAACACCGCGCACGACATCGTCGAGGCGGCGCTGCGCAAGTGCCAGGCCATTGACCCCGATCAAGACCTGGAGCTGGTTGACCTCAATACGGGCCTGAACGAGCTCAACCGGGTGGTGAAATTTCTGCAGTCCAAGGGTGCCAATCTCTGGAAGCTGCAGGAAGCGGTGCTGTTTCTCGACGCCGGCAAAACCAGCTACCAGTTGGGTCCTAGCGGTGATGAATGGTGCGACTCAGATGACTTTGTGTCGTCGACGCTGTCTGCGGCCGAAGCATCAGGGCAGAGTGTCCTGTCCATCACCTCGACCGCCGGCATGGCTGACAACGATGTGGTGGGTATAGAGCTCGACGACGGTACAAGGCATTGGACAACGATTACAGTCGTCAATTCGGGCGTGCAGATCAGCGCGGCCACACCGCTGCCGAGCGACGCCGCTGCTGGCCGCACGGTGTACACCTACACCACGGCACCCCCGCGGCCGCTGCGGCTGATGGACGTGCGCTGGGTGGCTACGACGGCGGCTGAGGAAATCCCGGTCAACGTCTATTCCCGCCAGGAGTACTTGGGCCAGACCGACAAAACCTCCCAAGGGCAGGTGGTGCAGTGCTACTACCAGCCGACGCTGGACAACGGGCTGTTCTACGTGTGGCAGCCGGCCAACAGCGTCAATGCGTTCCTGCGGTTCAGCTACCAGCGCCCCATTGAGGTGTTCAGCAACACGTCCAACAACCCAGACTTCCCGGCGGAGTGGTATCTGCCGCTGGTGTTCAAGCTGGCCAGCGTGCTGGCGCCAGAGTACAAGACGCCCCGGGACGTTCGGGACGAAATCCGTACTCTGTTGGACGAGTACATGGCCGACGTGGAAGGCTTTGACGAGGACCTGGCGCCGATCCAGGTAGCGCCCTGTTGAGCCAGCGCACCGAGCTCTTGATGCAGACGGGGTTCTACCAACTCCGCAGCCTTCCGCTGGCCCGGAAGCGGTGCATCAACCTGTACCCGCAGATCAATGAGGACTCGGCGTTCAGCAAGATCGCGCTGTTTGGGACACCTGGGATAGAGAGTTTCGTCACCACCGGCCTGCCGGGGGTCGCCCGGGGCTGCATCGAAGCGGACGGGGTGCCCTATTACGTCATCGGCAACAAGCTGGTGTCGTTCAACCGCGCCGGGGTGCTGACCATCCACTCGGGCAACATCACGGGCACGAATAACGTGGTGATGAAGTTCAACACCAAGACCATCGCCATCGTGGACCCCTACGGCGACAGCTACTTCTTCACCCTGTCAACGCAAACGTTGGTGCAAATTGTCGACGCCACCTTCCTGTCCTATGGCCAGGTCCGGTCGGTCGACTACAAGGACGGCTATTTCGTCTTCAGCACTGACCGGTTCTGGTTCAACTCATCCCACTACGACAATAACAACGGGCAGGTTTTCGACGCGCTGGACTTTGGCGTGAAGGACATCGGCCCCGACCTGATCGTCGCGCCGTTTACCAGCAATGACTTGCTCTACATCATCGGCCAAGAGCGCACGTCCATCTGGGACAACATCGTGACCAATGCGTTTCCCTTCGCCGAAATTGACGGCGCTAATCTTGAGATTGGGTGCCAAGCGCGTCAGTCCATCACGAAGTTTGACGGGGATTTCGTGATGATCGGGGGCGGTAAAAACGAGAAGCCGTCGGTGTTCCGTGTTCGCTCGCAAAGTCACGAGCGCATTTCCACGGATGCCATTGACTACGTGATCGGGCTGTCCACTGAGGACGAATTGGCCCGGGCCAGAATCGACACGTATGCGCAAGACGGCCACCCCTTCCTAGTGCTGAAGATTGGCAACTACTCCTTCAGCTACGACCAGAAGGCCTCCGACGAGGCTGGCGGCCCGATCTGGCATGAGCGGCAGTCTGGTATCACCAACGGGGAGTCCTTCCTGCCCTGGCGCGGCCAGCACATCTGCAAGGCCCACAACACCATCTATGTGGGCGATAGCCAGTCCTCGGTGATCGGCAAGCTGCAGATGGACACCTACCGGGAGTTCGGTGAACGCATCGAGCGTGTGGTGATTGGGCAGCCGGTGAACGACAAGGGCTCGCCGGTGTTCCAGAACGAGATCGAAATGTTCATCGAGGCGGGGGTGGGCAACGCTGATTCGACCGATCCCGCGTGGCTGTTCTCATATTCGGACAACGGCCGGAACTTCGGCAATGCCATACCGCGGGCGATGGGAAAGCAGGGGGAGTACGACAAGCGCCTGGTGTGGCGCCGGCAGAGCCGCATCCCGGCAAAGCGCATTATGCGCTGGAAGACCGACGACCCGGTGAAAATCGCCATTTACAAATGGGTGACCGACATTGGCTAGGATCACGCCGCCTCCCTTCCGTGGAGAGCAAATTGTCGACGAGGAAGGCCGCGCGCTGCGCAAGTTCCAGCGCTACCTCGACAACCTGGACCCGGAAGGTATCAGCGGGTCCATTGACGAGCAGGTTCAGGCCATCCAAAGCGGTGTGAACGTGCTGCAGTCTTTCCAGGCTGAGTTGCGCAACCGACTGGACCAGTTGGACGCCCAGGTACCGAACAACGTCGTGTCCATGTTCAATATGGAAAACGGCCGCTTCGCCCGTCCCCCGAAGTTGGGCAACGTGAGTCCCAATGACGTGTTCGCCTCCAATGCAGCATTCGGCACCGTGACCTTCCGCACGGACATTGGCGGCCAGACCCCCCAGGTGCAGATGGAATACGCTGGTGCCACGGCGTTCTCCCAGATTCGCAACAGTAACGATGCCAGCGGCGCTGAGCACATTCTGGGCAAGACCCGGGGCACCGCCATTGGCGACGCCACCATCGTGCAGGACAACGACGTGCTAGGCCAGTGGACCGCCGTGGCCGGTGACGGCTCAGACGTAGACACCATCGTGGGCCGGATGACATTCGAGGTGGACGACGCTTCACCGGCCGCCGGCGCCATTGGAGGCGCCTGGGTGCTGTATGTCGCCACGACAGGGGGAGCCCTGACCGACGTGCTGCGAGTTCGCCCTGATGAGATCGTTTGGCGCATCGGCGACAACGACAGTGCGGCCTACACGATTCAGCAGGCGCTGAACGACTATTTCGCGATCGACACCACGAATGGCGCGGAAAAAATGACGTTCGGCAACACGACGACCAACCCGGACTACGAGTTTGCGGGCACTGGGACGTTCACAGCGCCGAATATCAGCCTGACCCTGACAAGCGGAAACCTGACCCTGACCAACGGCAATATCACGGCCACCAACGGCACCGTGAATGGCCAGAACGTCACGTCCGACAGTGGGTTCGGCATGGCTGGCGTGGGTGCGCAGGCCCAGCAATCACACATTTCCGACCCCTCCGGGGGCGCCACCATAGACGCCGAGGCGCGTACTGCGATCGACGCCATTCTGGTGGTGCTGGAAACCTTCGGATTCACGGCGACGTCGTAGGAGGCACAGATGGCAGTTGTACCAGCAGTTCCGGCCCTTTCAAGCTACGACGTGCCGAGCGCCCAGGCCACGGCCTACACGGTGCCCACGGAAGTGGTGCGCTTCCGCATCGACCAGGCCTCAGTCGTCAATTACTCGGGTTCTTCGGTCAATCTGACCCTGTATCTGCTGCAAAACGGCGATTCTGTGGCCAACCTGACGCAGTCGCTCGTCGCATTGCCGATTCCAGCGGGCGAAGCGATTCCGCTGTTCGAACTGGTGGGCCGATCGCTGGATACCGGCGGCATTGTGAATGCCTTCGGCTCATCTGCGAACGCGCTATCGCTCAGTATCACCGGGACGGAGTTCAAATGATCGAGCTCGCCCACTTTCTTGACGATTACCCAAGCTTTCGCCAGCACTGCGACGGCCTCGAGTACCGCGGCATGAAGAATCCTGCTGACGACGTGTTCTATCCCGGAGTGACGACCGACATCCCGCCAGAAGTCGCCGAGGAAGTGCTAGGTAAAGTGTCTGAGCAGATGCAGGCCATGGTGCGCCCCAGCGCGATGTTCCTGCGCCTGTCGTCCCAGGGAACGTATGCGCCCCACCAAGCCCACACGGACGCCGTAATGGGCGAATACTCGCTGATGCTGTACCTGAACCGGCAGGAGCACTGCCAGGGCGGCACGGCGTTTGTCGAGCACGTCACCGGGATGGATGTGACGCCCAGAAATCGCCAAGAACTGGCGCTCTGGGAGCAGGATCACAGCGACCCCGAAAAGTGGCGCGTGGTGGAAACCTGCGATATGGCCGAGAACAAGGCCTGTCTTTTCAATGCCCACCGGATGCACCGGGCGGAGCCGATTGGCGGTTTTGGCCACGGCCCGCAGGACGGTCGCTTGGTGCTGACCATGTTTTTCGACGCGGAGGCCGCATGATTATTCGAGCAGGCGTAGAAGCAGACGTTTCCCGCTGTATTGAGCTCTCCCGGGAGTTCTATCGCGCGACCGAGTACCCGCGGCACATTCCATTCTGCCCAGATTCCGTGGCCGAGTGGCTGCGCTATGCCATGGACCAAGGTCTGCTGTTTGTCGCTGACACTGGCAGGAAACTGGTCGGTTTTGTCGTAGCTGTCAGCAGCCCGTTCATGATGAACCGGTGCTTCAAGGTGGCAGCGGAACTCGCTTGGTATGTCACCCCCGAATGCCGCCGCGGTAGCACGGGTGTGCGGCTGCTGAAGGCACTCGAGAACGCGGCAACGCAGCAGGGCGTGCGCATTCTTTCAATGATGAACCTGGAATCGGTGAATCCTGACAAGGTGGATCGGCTCTACCGCGCGCTGGGGTTTGTGAAAACTGAAAACACGTACATGAAGGTGTTCTGATGGCTGCAGTCACTACAGCGGTGGTAAGCGCCGGCGCCGCGGCCTATACCGCCAAAGAGCAAAAGGATGCGGCGAAGGATGCGCGCAAGGCTCAACAGCAGGCTGGTGACATGCGGGCGCAGGGGTTCCGAGACGCTGCCGAGGCTGCAAAACCCTACGTCGATAAGGCCACTTGGGCCCGAGCTGTCGCAGCGCAGCGGGCGGCCGACTTGTCTGCTGCCGGGCTTGGCGAAGCGCGAGACATCTACCGCGACATCATCAACGGCACCTATGACGTGCTGAACGGACTTCCCCCGTCGCAGATTTCCAGCTTTGGCGCCTATTCTGGCCAGAACAAAGCACTGCTGGATGCGTTTGAGACCGCCCAGGCCGACTTCAACGCAATAGTCGAGGAAGGGCGCGCCGAGTTTGGCGACGAATACGCCGATGCACTACTGAAGGCGGGCGACGACTACGCCACGGCCATCCGAGAGGGTCAGCGGCTCATTGAGCAGCAGGGCCAGATGGGCGACGACGATGGCTTTCAGGGCTTCCAGAGCGGCACCGAAGCCTTCCGCATGCAGTTGGCCATGACCGGCGCGCTGGGGCCGGAGGCGCAACAGGAATTTTACGACCAGTACCAGAACTCGCCGAAGGTGCAGTACCAGTTGCAGCAAATCCAGCGCCTTGCGGGTTCTGGGGCCGGCGGGGGCAACCGGCTGCGGGCGCTGCAGGAACTGATCGCCTTCAACGATGACCAGTATTTCGACCAGCTGGGCACGCTTGCCGAGCGCTCGCAGCGCGCCTCAGAAAGCATCGGTGATGCCCGCATGAGTCAGGCCGCCACAGAGCTGGGATTGTCGGGACTCGAAACGGAAATAGAAGCGGGACTGGCATCAACGATAGGTGAAATTCAGGCGGATCACTTTACGACACTGGCCGGCCTAGAACAGGAAGCCATTCGCGGAGAGGCCAGTTCTCTGTCAGACGCCCTCGTCGAGGGTCAGGGCGCAAAGCTGGCCGGTGACATGGCCGCCCTCAACACCTTGTCGTCTGGACTGAGTGACCTGGCTACCGCTGCTGGTGACATCTTCGGCGACGAGAAGAAGAAGTAGGAGCTCACGCAATGGATCTCAATGCGATTTTTGCTCAACGGCAACAAGCCCCGGGGCTGTACGAAAAGTTCATGCAAGGCCGAGAGGCGCGTCAGCGGCGCACCATTAACTCCCAGGTGATTGCGCAGAACGAGCAGAAGCTGGAAACCCAGGAGCAGAAGGCCTTCGGTGAGCAGGATCTGGCCTACGTCAACGCGATCGGCAACACGGCGCGCATCGTCAAGACCGCGCCTCAGGAAGCCTGGGGTCCGATCCTGAACAAGCGCCGGCAGCAGTTTGTGGAAGCGGGTTTTCCCACCGAAGGTATCGACGCCGCCATCCAGATGTACCGGAGCGGCGACATGGAAGGTCTGAATAAGCTCATCGAAGACTACGAGGACCTGGAAGTTCCCGGGAAGCGCCGTGTGCAGTCCAGCACCTTCACGCAGCTGAAGGACGAGAGCGGCAAGACAGTGCCCGCCCAGGCGGTGACGTACTCCGACGGCACCAGCGAAGTAGTCGCCCTCGAGGCGCCGGAGGGGTTCTCCATCCCGCAAGCGGAGACGGCGCAGGAAAAGCGCCTTGCGCAGTTTAAAGACTTTGTCCGGCGCCAGCAGAACGAAACCGAGCAGGCCGCCATCCGGGCGTTCAACAACTCGATTGCGCAGGGTGAGGCGACCGATATGGCTGAGGCGAAGCGCCAGGTCATCCCGGCCTCAATGAACCTCCGCAAGGCCCAACAACTCAAGTCCCTGCTAAGCGAATTCAGCACTGGTGGCTTTACCCAGGCGTTCCAGAACACCGTGCAGTCCTTCTTCGGCGTGCGGCCGGCCAACGAGGAGGAAGCCGAAAACCTCATGCGTGCCCAGGCCCTGTCCCTGTTGGCCAACTTCAAGGGCCAGATTTCGGACGCGGAACGGGAGTTTGTGCTGCAGCAGGCCCCGAACTTCGGGCTGTCGAAGGAGGGCAACCTGCGCATTGTCGACAACTTCATCGAGGACGCGGAAATCCAGATCGCCGCAGGCAATGCGGCCATGCGCGGCCGGGATGCCTACGACACCTACCTGAAGGGCCTGGTCAGGCAGGGCATGCCGAAAGTGACCGAGGCGGATGTCATGAAGGAGTTCAGCGAGGACGACATCGCCCGGGTGATGCGGGCGCGGGGCCTGACCCGGGAGGAAGTCATCGGCCAGGCGATCAAGGACATGCAGGCAGAGAGGGCGCAGAGCGGTGGCTGAAACCGTACTTGACCAACTCCGCGGCGGGAATTCGCTGCTGCAGGAGCTACGCGGCGCCGAGAATGACGCCGAAACCCAGCAGATGTCCACGGATATGGCCCGGTTGGAGCAAATGGAACAGGAATGGGTAGCAGAGATGCAGGCCGGCCTCCTGCCCCAGAGTGCCACTGAAGCGTTCCTGGTGAGCTCTGGCGCCCGGATGAACGAGCTGGCTGTCGGTTTTAGGGACCTGATTGGCGACGACGTGTCGGGCGAGCGCGAGGAAATCGAGCAGCTGATGGCGCCGGTGGAGGAAAAATACCCCGTGGCCAGCACGCTCGGCACGGTGGTTACCGACATTGCCGCGAGTGCCCCGGCAGGGCTGGGCGCAGGAGCTGCCGTATCGCGCCTGGCGGCCGGCGGGGGCCGGGTGGCCGCTGGGCTCTCCTCGCTGCCTGGGTGGGCGCAGCGTGGCGTGTCAGGCCTCGCTATGGGCGGCGCAGAAGGCGCGGTGATCGGGCTGGCTGAAGGTGATCCGGCGACAGGGACGGTGGCAGGCGCCGGCTTGGGGGCCGCAGCAGAGATTGCCATTCCGCCCATCATGAAAAACGTGTCCAAGCTCGGCCGCATCTTCCTTGGTCGAACCGCAGATGACGTGGTCCGCCAGGTCGACGGCCAGCTGATGCCCAGCAAGGACCTGCAGGACGCGCTGGAGACCGTCGGCCTGACCTTCGATGACGTTAAGGGTGTGGATCTGACCCGGCTGCCTGATGACATTACCCCGGACCAGTTCGCCCGGGCCGTCCTGTTTGACCGAAACCAAGTGCCCACGTTGCGCTCGCGCATCACCCAGGATGCGGGAGATTTTGCTGACGAGGTGCGAATTAGCCGCATGACCGGCGACGAGGGCGCCGATATGGTGCGCCAGCGCCTCTCCGATGAGTCCGGGGCACTGCAAAACCGTATCCGCGAGCTGTCCGAGGCCCTGGGTGTGCCTGACCAGGCCGGCGACAGCATCCGCACAGCGCTGCAGGAGCTCGACACGAACCAGCGGGAGGGTATCCGGGCGGCCTACGACGCGCTGACCGAGTTTGCCGAGGAGGGAGCGGCGGACGCGATCCCGCTGAACCAGAGCATGGTGCGAGAGGCCATCGACGACGTGTTGTTCGGCACGCTGCCGGTGAAGGACGAGACCCGCACCGCCATTCAGCGCGCCGCGGCCAAGTACGGCATTTTGGGCCAAAACCCGGTGCGGAAGGGTGCCCAGACCGTGGTCGACTTCGACGGCGCCCAGATCAAGTTCAACGGCGACCCAGAGCAGCTGAACCTGGGCAACTTCGAGGAGTTCAGGAAAGAGCTCAACCGGGCCTTCAAGAACGACACCACCGGCGCCGTGTCTTCGGTCAAGCGCGCACTCGACAATACTGTGGTCGAGGCCACGGACGTGCTGAAGGAAGTCGCCGACGACCGCCAGAACATCAAGGCGCTGGCCGAGCGGGCCCGCCAGACCGTCATCACGCGGAAGGAACTGCTGGACACCGGCACCCTGGTGCCGCGGCTCATGAATGACAACCCTCGGACAGGTTCGCCGTTCACCGAGGCCTCGCAGGTCACCAAGAAGATTTTCACCCAATCCACGCCGGCGGAGGAGGTCGATCGCTTGGTCGGCGCGCTGCGCAAGTCGGGTGAAAAGGGCCAGGAGGCGATCCAGAACCTGCAGGCTGACACCGTGCTCCGCCTCATGGACAAGGCGTTTAAGAACGCCGGCAAACTGGACGGTGGCCAGACGCCCTTCAACGTGACGGCCTTCACCAATGAGTTGCGCGCCATTGGCCCGGCCAAGCTCGAGGCAATCTTCGGCCCCAACTCGCCGGCGGTGGGTGCTCTGAAAGAATTCCAGGCCATGGGCCAGCTGATGCGGACCCCAGACAGTGCCGTTCAGAAAGGCTCGGCGCCGGACATGGTCAACGCGCTGATCCGGGCCGGCCGGAACACCGGCATACTGACGGGGGATATTGCGTCCGCCGCCGCGGCCAGCGCCGCCGGCACGGCGATGAGCAGCGCCAACAAGCGTGCCATCCGCCGGCGCATTATCGACATGACCAATCTCAATGAAGAAGAAGCCATAACCTTCATGACGCAAAACTACCCGGCCCTGGCTTTGGCCCTGGGCCTGACCGCCATCGGAGTGAAAGAGGTGACAGACAATGACGAGTAGGTTCCAGCCCCCGATTTTCTCGCCGAATGGGGATGTCGGCCAGTCGCTTCCCGGGGCCCTGCTGTACTTCTACGAAAACGGCTCGAGTACCACGCCTAAGACTGTGTTTGCCGACGAAGCGAAGCCACCGACTCCACATACCAATCCCGTAGTCGCAGATGGAGACGGGCGCTTCCCTCAGATTTTCGGCGATGGTCTTTATTCGGTAAGGCTGAGGGACGCTGACGGGAACAATATCTGGGGACCGTTTGACAACATCCGAATCGGTGGTGAAGTAGCCCTCTGGGCGGCTGCCATAGATTCTGGCGCCACCAACTCCATCTATTCGCTGGTAGGCGAAACGGACGGCGAGCAGGTCGTGGTGGCCGGTTACTATCGGCCCGGCGACGGTGGGGGCGGCAACTTCTACTGGGACGCGACCAGCACCGATGCGAACGACGCTGCTATTACTATCCTTCCGACCGGCCACTCCGGCGCGGGACGCTGGAAGCGTTTATACACTGGTGCCATCAGTGTGCGCTGGTTCGGCGCTAGGCTGGACGGCTCAACCGATGACTATGCAGCCATCCAGGCTGCGATCAATTTTCGGACTTCGGGGGGCGATGTCGACTTGGGCGACGGTAACTCCCTGACGTCAGCCGAGTTAGTCATTGACGTAGAAGGTGTACGGCTCGTGGGGGCCGGCGGCAAGACCGGCGTGTCTACACTCACCGGATCCCATACCAGCGGTGCGGTGGTGCGCGTCAAGAAGCGCTCATGCACTGTAAGCGGCGTCAAGCTGACCGCCAACTCCACCCGGCTGGCTGCGGTCACAACGACCGGCCACGGGCTGCACATTGAAGCTGATGATGTTCCGAGCGCCAATTCCATGTCGCGCACCGTGGTGGAAGACGTATTCATCACCAAGCAGCCCACGGATGGATTCCATCAGGCCGGTGGGTTTGAACTGTCGGAAGTGGAGCGCGTCACCGTTGCGGACTGTATGCGGCATGGCTTTGTCTTGGGTGACGGCACGATAGCGGGCAGAACGAACAAGGAACTGGCCCCGTTTGTATTCAAGTTCGACCAATGCCGAGCCTTGGAGTGCGGCGGAAACGCGCTGATTGCGGGCGGACCTAGTGACACGCTTGCCACACAAATGCCGGAGATGTTTCAGTTTGAGGCATTGGGCTGCGGGTGGAATAGGTCAGCTTTGGTGTTTGATACCTACCAGATTTACAGCGGGGCCAACCAAGCCCAATACACAAACCTCGATGCAGAAGACCAGCAGTACGCCAACACGACCACAGCGACGGAAGGCATCAGCAGGACGGCGAATGCCACACCCTCCAAGGGAATTGTCGGGGCGCGTAACGGCCTCATCATAGAAAATGGGTATTTCTCAAGCCTCATTCAGTCTGTACTAGTGGGTGGCGGCACCAGCCTAAAGCTTGACGGAATGCGGGTATTCGCTGGCACCTATGGTGTCAATCAGGCTCGAGCCATTGAGGTTCCCTCCACCGCATCATCCGTGGATATCAGCGTCATTAGCTCCCAAATGGGCGGCGCAACACAGCTTGTAAGGAATCAGACGGTGGGTGCACGAATCCGCATAGACAATAAGGAGTATCGCGGCATCAACCTTACGACAGGTGATTACGAGGTAAATTCTGCTGGCGAAACCATCGCTATTGTTTCTGGCACGCTTACATCAACAGCCGATCTCGTCTACATAACTGGTGAAGGAGATATAGCGGATAGTCTGTCAACGGTGCGGCTGGCGGCGGCTCTGACTGGCTCTGATGGGCTAACAATGCGCATTGTTAACAGCAATGCGTACAACATCACCATCAGTCATGCGACCGGGAACATTTACACCAAAACCGCAGCAAATGTGGTGCTCGCACAACGCCAGGGTATCACTCTGACGTGCGCAGAGAGCGGGGCAAGTTGGATTGAGATTTAGCGCTTAGGCAGCTTGATTCGCTGGCAGCGTCGTGATGTTTTTCAGAGTGACAATCTGGAAAGCCTCAAACCGTTTGGGGTCTTTGCGCCACTGCCGGTTGACAAGGAATTTCTCCGCCTCTCTGATGATGGGGAATTTCCAGAAAAACAGAAAGTGCCCGTAAAACGTTTCCCTGTGGATTCTGAGTTTTTGATTATCCGGAAGGTCTTTCACGGCGCGATCTGACTGCTTCAGGCGAATGACAAAGACAGAATCCTTGAACAGTTTGGTCATCAACGATTCCGGCCACGTAATGTTGCTTAGATGAAAAGCGGCGCCCCCGGGTTTGAGTCGATTCACCACTTCTAAGGGAAATGTTTCCATATCTTTCGGGTTGTCAGTAGGATCGCCCAAAATGATTGCGGTGTAGGGTCGCTTGGGGCGCGCCGCAAGCTCAGCGACACCGGCATGCAGGATTTCTTCATGGCGAACGGCGTAGGTGGCCTCGCTCACCCTTACGTTAAATTCGTGCTGTGCGACGGCCTGTACTTTTTTGCTAGGCTGCATATTCCGCTTCCTCCTGTCGATGGAAGATTAGTTCAATCGCTGACTTTTTCCACCCAATGTGGCTCCCGCTGGTACAGCCCCTGGGCTTGTTAGTTCATGGCGTTAGGTGTGGGGACACCACGCTACTGGTGCTCGGGCATTCTTATCGTCCTACTGCGCTTGTGGCTGCCAAAACGGCACACCCATTCTGGGAATTTTGCTGGCATCGCTTCCAGCCGCCCCACAATTCCTTGTACCACTATTCCCCTGTGCCTTTTGGCAGCTAGAAGATTCCAAAGTCGTTCATTCGATCATTGTACGCCTGCTCTGCCTCTTCTTCTGCGGCTGCCATGATTGAGTTGTGCAGTTCCCGTAGCTGCTTGTTGAACTCGGACAGGGTGATTTACTCGTCTGCAAGTTGCTGTTCAAGCAGTTCTTCTTCTCTTTCAATCTGTTTTGTCAATCCGTACATCACCTACCTCCCATCACTACTGTATATTCCCACGTTTTGTTCCCAATTTTCTGCGATCACTGGGTATTTTGAGTGATCGCCAATGCCTTCAGCCCAGTAAACACGGGCACCCGCATGCACTGGGAGGCACATACAAGAGGTTCGACTCCTCTTTCCGGCACCATATTTATGGCCTTGAAGCCCAGCAATTACGCAGGTCACTCAATTTTCCGCCTCTCCGATTCCCACGAAATTCCCAACTTCGTCATTTAGCTTGGCCATTTCGGCCTCATCTGACCCTTGGCCGATATAGTCCGCGTAGCGCTCAAAGAAGGTCCGCAGATCGTGCCCCAATTGCTTGGCCAGCCATGCGGGCGTCTGACCCGCTGAGAGGCCCAGAGAGGCCCTGGTATGGCGGCAGTTATAGGGGCACCGGTATCGCACTCCAGCGGCCTTACACGCGCTCCCCCAGCGTATCCAGAGCTGTTTTCGGGTGAGGGTGAAGATTCTGCCCTTGGAAGGCCGGATATCAGAGCCCAGCACGGCTTGGGCGGCGCGTGAGAGGGCCACGGTGCGCTCCACTCGGGTCTTCATGGGCCGCACGGCTCCTCCAATGAGTGTCTTGGATAGGTGAAGCTTCCCGCCCCGCACATCACTCCACTCAAGCGCCAGCAGCTCAGCTGTACGACATCCCGACTCAAATGCAAGGGTGTAATACATAAGTGCCTCGTCCTGCATCTGTTCAAGAATCGCAGCTCGCTCCTGAAGGTTAAACGGGTCAATCTTTGGCCTTTGGTGTGATGCCTTCTTAAGCTTCTTTGCGGGATTATCGTCAATTAGATCGTCCTCAATCGCGAACTCGAATATCTGCCGGACGATGCTTCTCGCGTTCTGCTGGCGCTTGGCGCTCGGCCAATCTCTGCTTTGGTCGGCCTGTCGGACGTGGCGCACGGTAATGTCCTTGATTGGCAATACGCCAAGATAGGGCAACCAGATATTGTTGATATCGCGCTTGACGGCGGCAACGTACTCGGGGCTGCAGCGCTTTCTGAGTGAGTCGAGCCAGTCCTGGGCAACATCCTGAAAGAGGGGGTTCTCTCCCCGCAGGTGATTTGCCGTGTTGGTGCGTAGTTCATCCAGTTTCTGCCGCTTTATTCGACTGGCTTCAGCGCAGTTCGTGGGATTCCAGGGCTTGTTGAAAAAGTAGGAATACTTGCGTCCCTTGTAGCTGAAGCGGATTTCAATACCGCCTGCCTTGGGTCGGATGCCTGTGATCTTATCCACTCCCTGATGCCCTCCCGATAGAACATGATCCGGCCATCCAGCTTGTCGTACTGGACCCCTTTCTGCCAGATGCCCCGCTGAATTTTGCCCTTGGCCTGCCCTTTGGTAAAGCAGAACCACCGTTCTAGGGCCTCATGGTCCAGCAGCTCGGGGGGCTGTTCTAATGCTGGCTCAGCCATATCGCATCCAGGCGCTTAGCTTTTGCTTTCGCATGTGTCTACCGCCGTACTCAAAGCTCAGGAACTTCTAATTCGTTGCTGAAGACCTGTAGAAATTTGTTGCCATCGGTGTGAGTGTCAACACAGATCATGGTGTAGTCCTCGCCTCGATAGACGTGTTTGGGCAGGAATCGCTGACGATAGATTTCGTTCTCGTAGTACTCGCCAGCGTCTTCATTTTTCAGATTCTCAATGGTGTCGGCAAACCGGACAGCCTCGCGCTCAAGATGCCAGTAGCTGTCAGTCTGATCGTCCAGCGGGATAGTTACCCAGTCTTCGACGTAGCCGAAGTACTCATAAATTTCTTTCTGCAAATCAAAATATTTGGTGAGCAGCTCCATCTTTTATGCTCCCTCCCACTCCTTACGAGTAATCACCAGAGCCACCAAACAGGACGCCAGCGCCCTTTAGGTCTTTCCGGCTTCTGGCGTGGGACACTTCTGCTCCTGATCGTTGCCGATTCATAGGGTGTGTCCTGCAAAAGCTCACAGGGAATACCGTCGAACTTGACGACCGTCCCCTTGGGGAAAACCAATACTCTCTTATCGCTCATGTCTCACTCCTTGGTGGCTCTGAATCGGGGCCGGTGGCGGATAGGGTTTGAATGGCTGCGCTGTCAGTGTTTCGCCAAATGCCCTTGAGTTTGAGGCCATTGCCCCACCTGCATATCTTCCGCAGGTTTTGCTTATCAAAGTCGGTTAGATCGAGTGGTTTGCAGTCGTATCCATTGAGACCCATGTCTCTAAGCATGTCCGAGGCCATAGTGGGTTGATCGTGCTGTGCCTGGAGCGTGCTGGCAGCGATCAGGACGCCGGCATTGAATTGCCGTTTCAGCAGCTCGTCATCCACTGGCTGAAAGCTGCACGTGTTCATTGCCTCCAGTTCTTCGACGATGACCTTGGCAGTTGCCTCATGGCTCGCCAGATTGACCCTGGCTGCCTGCAACACTTCGACCACCCGGCGCAGCGCGGCTTGCTTCAACTCACTCACGCTCAGTCACCCATGCAATGTCGATGTGTGAGAAAAACCAGATCAGCCCTTCAATTACGCACCAGCCAACAACACCGGAAACAATCACCAAGACAACCATAAACGCGATGCCCTGTCCGTCCGTGAAAAACCTGTAGTCACTCACGCTCGGTCTCCTGGGTGGCGCTACCAGGCGCCTCATTGGCCTGTAGTGAGGCTGGATTAACAAGATCAAATCCAGGGTCAGCACCGAGAACAAAGCCGTCGAGCGACCAATGCAAAGTGGTGAAACCTTCAGCGCTCGAAATGTGGCCGCACAAGTAGCTATTGGTCAAATAGCGAATGTCGGCCTTAAACCCGTTTTGGGTCTCGTACTTTCGTCCGGGGACGAAGTGTCCGTTTGCCGCATAGATGCCCGGCGCTGTTGGGGTAGCGAGACGAGGTGGCGGGAAACCATCTACGGTATCTATTTCGTCTGGATCGCCAGCGCAGATAAAGCACATGTCGTCCTCGAAATCTGCTGGCAGCATACGCCGGTGGCACACGATGCATTCTTCAGTCTCAGGCTTCCCTGCTGGCTCTACACCAGTGGCGAGCGCGCCTCCCAACAATTCAAGCACATCGTCTGCTATTTGCTCAGAATCGCCGTTGTCGATGTAACTCAAGTTACTGCGGAAATAGCTTATAAGCCGCGCTCGCTGCTCATCGCTTATGTTGGTCATGCGGCTCTCCCGATATGCAGGTGAAATCCGTGCCGTAACTCTGCCGACTTGCGGACGCAGCACGCCTCGAAGAAGTCCCTTCTCTCTCCTAGCCAAATCTGCTTTCCCGCATCGGTGATAGTTATCGCCCACTTTTGATGGTCTTCTCGCCAGTACACGCCAGGAATGCCACTCTTGTTGGTCACACGGACGGTCGCGTTTCTCTCGGCGTTTTCAGTGAACACTCGCGAGGCTTTAGCCATTCTCATCACCCTGGGTATGGAGGGCGACGTGATTTCGTAATATCGCTCTCCCGGCCTGCTTCATCGCTTCCGTTATCTCACCCGTACCTGGCGCTGCTGGGGTGGATAGTGCGATGAGAATCTCCTTTGCCAGCGCCTCTCGGCCAATCTCGGGTTTCAAGTTGTACCGGCGCAGTTTTTCCTCGACGATCTGGATATCGCCCACAGTAAGTGTTTGCGGTTTCCCTGCTGGCTCTACACCAGTAACGAGGTCGGTAGATTGGCGCTTTAAAGCGTCCTTTGCCCACTGCCAAGCCTGCGTCACTCTGTTGAGCCTGTCCGCTACCGACTCGCCTTGTCCTATAAAGCTAGCCCAGTCTTCGACTTGCTCATCGCTCACAAAGGGAGAGGGACGAAGCCATGCAGGCATTTCCAGTCGCTCATCTTCCGTGCTCGGATATGGGGTAGCGGCGTCAGGCGTAGCGCGAGCATTCCACGCTTTGACGCTTTCTGCGGTTGCAAGACATCGCGAGCAGGCGACGCCGCCTCGGACTCCAGGTCTTACATCACCCATCATTAGATCGAGACTTCCACAGTGCGGACAGGGGAGCAGGTCGTATGCTTTCTGAACTACGCTGCCAGACCAAATTGAGGGCTCCCTCAACTGGGCCGTGTCACTCTCAGCGGTAGGTGCTTTAGCGGAACCTTCCTCGGTGGGGCTGGCGCTCGTCGCCGTATCATGCCCGTCGGTCCAGCCTTGGCTGTACGCTTCCGCTGGAGTCAGGTGGTCCCATGAATCGTCACGGCTGCATCCGTCCTGTTCTATGTCACTCATCGCTAATAGCCTCCTGGGCCTCAAGCGCATTGACACCCTCCCGTGCCGCCCACTCTCTAATCTGAGCTGCAAACTCCGGGTGTTCCTCTCGTATCTCGCTGGCGTAGTGCGCCATCGCTCGCCTGCTGGCCTTGGCGAATATGTCGGTGCCAGCGGGCTTGAGTACGAAATACTTCATCATCAATTCTTCACTCATCGCTCTCTCCAGTAGTGGGTAATTTGATGCCTGCCACCAGATCATGGCTTCCTTCCGCAAGACGGCCGCACCCAGCCGCGAGAATGTTCCGTGCCGCATTAACATCGCGGTCGTGCACTGCTCCGCACTCAGTGCAGGTCCATTCCCTTATTCCAAGACCTGCCCTACCTTTCGGACTGCTGTCGGGGATAGCCCCGCAGCACGAGCAAGCCTGGGTGGAGTAAGCTTCGTTGACCTCCATGAAGATGACGCCTGCGTGATCGCACTTGTATTCCAGCATCGTCTTCAGCATCCCCCAGCCAGCGTCTAGCGAAGATTTGCCCATAGGGGTCCTCGCTATTGCTGTCGGGGACACATCGCCCACGAAGATGGCCGCGTTCTCGTTGACGAGCTTGCGGCTGTACTTGTGAAGGGCATCAGCCCTCCGATTTCGAATTTTGGCGTGTATGGCTCTGACACGGCCTGCCTTGTTGGCCCGCTGGGCTTGACCCAGAGCGCCTTCCAGCGCGCGGAACTCTCGCCCCTGGACCCCATTACCGTTGGAGTCTGTGGCAGCGTGCCTGCAGCCCAGGTCAATGCCTGTGGCCCCTTTTCCTGTTGACTGGTAAGGCTCCACCTCTACGAAGACATTGAAGTACCAGCGCCCCCTGGCGTCCTCATTGAATGAGGCTGCGCGGAAGGTGTGTTGGTCCAAGCCATAGGAATCCCATACCTCAAAGTGATGGCTGAAGTACTTGACCTTGCCGCCATCCATGCGGGTGACACCGCCCCGTATGGGTATCCATCCTAAAGACCGTCTGAGTCCCCGTGTCGCCCTCCACTTCAAGCGGCTTCTCTTTGCCACCCTGCGCCTTGTTGCGTAGTGCTTCGCCACCTCGTAGATAGTGTTGCTGCTGACGGAAAAGTAAGGAGCGGCGCCGGCCAGATACTTCTGCAGGTCATACCCAGACAGGAATCGGCCATGATCGCGGATGTTGCGGTAGCTCAAATCGTTGAGGTAGTTCCAGACAAACGACACGTCCTTGGCCATCTGGCGCAGGAGGGGCGCGTGCTTGTCCTTGACTCGGATCTTCAACGTTTTGATCTTGCGGCTCATGTCCTCTCCCTTACCCGGTACCAGGGCGACTAATCAGCCGCCCGCCGAAAGCCCTCCGGGGTGTACTCACGCTGCCGATTAATCCGGTACATGCCAGGCGGCACCTTCAGCGATTCATGGGTGTCGAATGAGCGCAGGTGTTTCAGCTCGGTTTCGTTGTTGACCACCAGATACAGCACAAACGGGTCATTCGCCGCTCCAAACACCTCTACGTCCTGCTGCGGGAGTACGTGGTGATGGCCGGTTTCGCTGTGAGCAACGATATAGTTGCCGCCTTCGGGATTCATGGGTTGTAGCCCTTCGGGAATGCTCTCCACGCGAGTAATTAGCATGTCGCCCTGTGCTGCCATATTGTTGAACGTCTTCATGTGCGGACCTCCGGTTTGTAGTCCTCTGGATTAAGGCCATAGCTCCACGCATTGGCCTGTAAAGCGGTTTGCATTTCGGGCGGCATGGGAATGGCGAATTCTCGTCCAGTCCCACACTCCACTCGAAGGAATTTCTCTCTGCCTACATCGGGCAAATCGACCTCAATCAGTTCACCTATCTGTGGGTCTGGGTCGCGGTCTATCGTCTTAGGATTGAGCTGCGCCAGCACGTTGTGCCAGCCGACAATTTCAGCCGCACACCGCCGCTGCTCGATGTTCTCGTGAGTCAGTGCAGTTTTGGGTGTGATGGAATCCTTATCCTCTATCCATTCGCCGGGAACCGCTGTGCCGCGCCATGAGTAAACGCCCCAGCCGTCAGAAAACTTGATGCTCATGCCGTTTTCGTTGTGCAGCCGCCCCTCGTCATCAAAGTGAATCTCCACGGGGCGTCGCGACACAAAGGCTATCTGCTCATAGGCGAACATCCACCCGCAGGATTTCGCGTATCGCTTGTATGCTTCAAAATGAGCATCGTTGGTGTACGTCGCGCCGATCTGCTTGCCAAAGTCGTAAAAGGACAGCCAGAAAGCGTCTTGACCACCAATTGTCCACGGCGATTGGTAAAGCTGGCCCCCGAGCTGGCCCCAGAGCTGGTCCCCGAGCTGGCCCCAGAGCTGGCCCCCGAGCTGGCCCCCGAGCTGGCCCCCGAGCTGGCCCCAGAGCTGGCCCCCGAGCTGGCCCCAGAGCTGGTCCCCGAGCTGGTCCCCGAGCTGGCCCCAGAGCTGGCCCCAGAGCTGGTCCCCGAGCTGGCCCCCGAGCTGGCCCCTGAGGCTGAAAGCACCCATCAGCGCGCCCCTTGCCAACAAGCACATTGCGGGAGAAGACAACAGCATTATTGCTGGTGGCTGAAGCCCAGCAGCTTCATAAAGGCCAGCTACTGCGGCGCGCGCCTCATCGTCGTCAAGCGCATCTGTGGATAGCCCGATAGCGCGCCAGTATTCGCGGAACTCGGGAAGTTGCTGTTCTTGCTCTGGCGTCAGTTTTTTAATTCGCATTTCTTTATTTCCTCTATCGGACTATGAGGTGGTTAAAACCGTTTCTGTGTGTTTCGCTCAAGCACGTAAAGCCCAACGATTATTGTCATGGTGAGCGTGAACAGCCCTCCAGCGAAAAATGCCAACGCTTCGTCGCCGGTCATGCCGCATCCTTCTCGTCGTAGTCGAGGGTTTCCTGGGTAGGCCACCCACCGAACAGGGTTTCCAGTTCCCGCATTACTTCGCGGATGGACAGGACCCACTGGGCAAATTCAACCGAACGGTTGGTGCCCGGGCTGTCGTCTTCGTGTTCGGCTACCGCAGCCTTGCTGGCGTCACTCAGGGACAGCCGGCGCAGCCCCAGCTTGGCGGTGATGGCGAATCCGACGTGCTCATGCTTGAGCCCGATCCTGCAGCACTCTTTCCCGGCCTTGAGCAGCGCGGCCAAGTCCTCGGCCTCGAGGTCGCCGTGGCTGATGTTGTGGACTTCGGTGCCTCCTTCCTTCGGGTGCTTCAGTGAGCAGGCATCCCCAAGTTCGAACACCTCCGGCAGGTGCTGCTTCGGGTCTTTCAGCATCTTGGTGAACACCGCGCACGGGTCCACGTCATTGAGGGCCAGCAACTTGAAAGGGACACCACCCAGCGCACCTTTCAGCGCAGCGATGAATGCGTCCGCATCGTCATCGCCTCCACCGACAAACAGCATGCCCAGGGTGTTATCGAAAATGGCATAGGTCCAGCTGGGGGCCGGGATTGCACCAGGCAGTAACCTTTCGATCACCTCCTCCTTGAGCAGCCGCGCGTCGGTCTTGCTGACTTCCTCGCCCTTCGCTTCCTTCGCCTTGACCAACTTCTGCACTTCCATCTTGACCGCGGCCGCTGGCACCACCTTCTCATCGGTGCGCAGGCAGAACAGGGTGGCGCCGTTGGTCTCGTAGGACATGACCTTCGTGTCCTCCCCCAGTGGCTTCACGAAGCCGTGGGAAGACGCCTCTGTGTCCTTGCAGGGTCGGAAGTGGTTGGCCTTCTTGCCCAGAGCCTCCAGCAGCCGTTCCAGCACTGCTGAGTAGGATTGGGTGACCTGGTAAACAGTGATGCTTCTAAACATTTAGCAATCCTCAGTGACGAGTTTCGACGGGCGCACGGACATGAGTTCACCGCGGTTGGGTGAACGCTCTCCCTCGCCTGGAAGCCACGGGCGCAGAATCACTACGTACTCCTGCTCACCGCTAGCTGAGTGCGCATGGTGTGAACCGACTCTGTAAACCCGTTGCTTGGTGCTTTTCAGTTTCAGCATGCTTCCCTCCGCTGGTCTTGTGTAAGGTGCCCTCACTTCCGACCACCGGCAGAGGGCCTCCGGCTCTTTAGGACGATGCACGCGCCCCGGGTCTACCCCGCAGTGGTTGCTGCGGTGGGTTTGGCGACAGCGCCCTCGCGAGGTAGGCCACCGGTTCCACCAGAAGCCGCGCTGCCATAACTGTTTGGCCCTTAACGGGGGCCAGGCGGCCATTTTCGGAATACAGGCGGTCGACCTGCGCGGCTCCGGGGCATGGGCCGCTGTGGGGGTTACGCTGCCTGCTCTACCTGAACCGCCTCAATCATCCACGCGACGGCAAGGTCCTTGGGCACGCCGTAGTGGCCGGCGATCACTTGAGTCATTTCGGCGAAACTGGGTCGGGGTTCCGGGGTCGCGCTGGCCGTCGCTGGCGTGGGTTCCTCCTCGCGCTGTGGCGGCGCTGGCGCGGCGGTTTCCTCGCGGCCCTGCGCCTCTGCGGCGGCTTCTTGGTCGCGTTTGCGCTGTTCCTCTGCCTCGCGCTTCCGCTTCTCCTGGGCTTCGTAGTCAGCAATACGTGACTTGATCACTGCGGTCAGGTCGCCGGCCTCTTTCAGCAGCAGTTCGCCGTGGTCGGGAAACAGGGCCTCGTGGCCGGTAGCCAGTTCGCGCATGATTTTCATGTTTGATCGAACAGACTCGGCCTTGCGATCCGCTTCCACCTTGCAGCGGGCCAGTTCCGTGTCGGCAGCGTCCCGCAGGGAAGCAATGGTGCGCTTGCCCTTCATGGCGCCGGCAAAGTCTGCAACGGGTACCGGGACGCCTACGCCAGCTGGCAGACTCTTATCAATCGCATAAACGTGCTCGGTCAATGATTGCTTGGCGGCCAGCAGAATTTCTCCGCGGATGGACTCCTTCCTGGCCTTCACCGCCTTGTCCAACTCCAGGCGCTTGGCGCGCGCCTCGGCCTTGATCGCGTCGATCGCTCGGAACAGTTCGTCAATGGATGCGGTCTGCTCCAGTGCGTGCTGCTTCGCTGTCTCCAGCTTGTCCTCGACACCCTTGCACCACTTCACCGTCTGTTCGGCGTTGGCGAAGTCCTCGTCGGTGGATAGGTCGGTGGAGATTCCAGCGAACACCTGCAGGGCGTGCTCGCGGAAGCCTTCGAGGTTCGAGGCGGTCACCATGCCGGTGACTTCCAAGCGCAGCGCCGGCAGTTCCTCCGGTGCCCTGCCAACTGGTTCGGGGGTGACTTCCTGCGGCACGTAGGCGGCCACGTCCGCATCGAACTGCGCCCAGGACGCCAGCAGCTTGTCAAAGTCGCCGCTGTTTGCTGTCACCCACATGTAGGCGCAGCGGTCCTCGGTGCCATCGGTGACCATGTACAGGCATTTCTCGGCGCCGGTGACGAGCAAATGCTGCTTGACCTGCCAGAAATCCGCCGACGGTAGCGTCCCTTGGGCGACCTGCTGAGCCTTGTCCTCGTTCCACTGCTTGCATTCCCAGGTCACTGACTCGTCCATGGTCATGCCGTCCAGTGACGCCAGCAGGTAGTCATCGTCATCGACGCAGGTCACTGGGTAGAGTTCTTCGCCGACAATGGCCTCGGCCATGGGGCGCGCCTCAGCCTCAACGGCATGGCCGCGGGGGAACAGCACTTCCTCCACCCATTGCGAATACTCAATCTCGCTGCCGGTGGCCTTCATTTTGACGAGTTCTGACCGTGACACGGCGCCCTGGCCCATCATGGCTGGGGCCTCAGATGCCGTGTGGTAGCGGCCCCGGGTTTCCAGCCATTCCTGGCTGCCTTGCTTGATGTTCAGCGTTTTCATTCTTCGACTTCCTCGGCTTCGCCTTCAATGGGTGCGCAGTCGCGAATGGCCTTCTTCTGCTCTTGGGTAAGCAGGCCCTTGGTCTCGACCGTCGCAATGATTTCGTCGGGTGATTTCTTGCCGCCCTCGATCAACTTGCGCCAAGCCGGTAGGTTGTGCTGGAAGTCGGTGTCGGGGTAGGGCTCGGGCTCAGCGCGCGCCGCAGCCTGTGGGGCTATCTCGCGCTCCTCCAGTGCCGCCTCTGCCTCGTCGGGCTCCATGATGCCGCCCAGGCCGAAGGCATAGCGGGCGCACTGGATCGTGGCCTTGTGCCGCAGCATGCGCTTCGGCTTGTTCCAGGGCTCGGTGGCGCGCTTGCACTCGCTCAGATCCTCGGTGACCACCGTGGGGTGAGTCCGGTCCTTGCGGTACATCCGGCAGGTCACTGACACGAACTTGCCGTCGTGGTAGTTCTCCTCCAACTCCATCCCGTCGAACTGCGGGTGCGAATTGATAATTGATAGCCAGCCGTCGATCGACACGATGGGCTGAATGCCGCCACCCTTCGCCGGGAAGGCATAAATCTCTTTCTTCAGCGGGTCCAGGCGGTAGGAGTTCGCCACGGCGACGAAGGCCAGGAACTGCTCGTTGGTGACTGTCATCGGCCGATTGGACGAGTCCTTTGCCGGCATCACCGTCTGTTTAATCACCGCCTCCAGCTCATTGGCCTCCACGCCTACGCGCTCGGCCAAGGTGGTCAGCGGGCTTTGCGTGGTGGGTAGATTGGTTGCTGCATTTCCCATCGTCATTTCCTCTTTGTGCAGCCCTATGCTGCCTCCACTTGTTTCAGTATCTCTGCATCCAACCGCAGGCCGTGGTGCATACGTGCCCGCATGTCGGCTTCCCGGTAGCCTGGTGTTCCCACGCCATACTGGGCAGCAGCCTCCCGTAGATCGCGCTCCAGCGGCGCCAGGTACAGGTCATTGAATGCGCTGCTGTTGGGTTTCCTGCGCTTCACGCAGCCTCCGGGGGTGTCGGCTGATCGTCGTCCCGGGTGACCACCTTCAGCTTCGGCGGGAACTTCACCACCTTGGGCTGCTCTTTGCGGGTCTGCGGAAAGCCGTTGGCCTTCAGCTGGTCTCGGAAGCGCCGGCGGCGCTCGCCATCAAATTGGTCCACGGGATCGTCCCTCGTTTCGTCGTAGATTTCGGCGGCGCGCTCGCTCTGCTTCCGCAGCCACTTGGCATACTCGGTGGTCAGTGCGTGGTAGGACCGGCGAAACCACGCCGCGCCCCTGGTCCTGCCGATCCACCAATCCTTCTTGACTCGCTGAACGGTCAGAGTCATGGGTAACTCCTAAAGCACTTCCGTAAGGATGCGCCAGCTTTTGAGGACCATGCCGTCAAATGTGGCCTCAACCGGAATGCCGTTGAGCTTGTCTACCGATTCCACTTTGGCATCGGCCAGCAGCTTTGACACGTAGCGCATGATTTCTGCGTAATGCCTGTCCCTGTCGCTCTCGTCCCATTCACTGTGCTCGCTGCTTTCAATCAGCTCTGCGTCCCACGCTGATTTGGAATCAGTTACGCCCCAGCCTTCACCTTCGATAGTCAAGGCCAGCCCAAGGGCGGCACCTTGGTAACCGCAGTGGCCGAATCGAACGTTCTTGAGCTTGCCCAATCGCTTTTCCGTGCTCATAGCTCTCTCCAATATCGCTGTGGTGGTTAGGCGCCCCAATTAGCGCGGAAGCGTCGCAGGGCATCCAGCATCAGCCGATATTGCCGCTGCGCCACTTTGCTGCCCCCGCCGTTGGCGTTGTAGTTGCGTTCGTACGCGCGGCGATACGTTGCATAGGTTTGGTAATGGGGGTTTGAAAAGAAAAACGGGTGTGCATTCATATCTACTATCTCTCGCTGTGGCTATCGCTCACCGCGTGCGTTGCGGAACTTCCGGCGCACAAAGTTGTGCTTCCGGTCTTCCTCCTGCGGTGAATAACTGTCTGGCATACCGCGCTGTGCGCGAGTCGGCCGGTAGGATTTGGTGGTAAGCGCTCGGCGCGTCTCGGTGCGGTTGAGTGACTCCGCGATCACTCGCGCAAAGATGTGGTCAAAGCCGACCTTCATGAAGCCACCCCCTCAACAGGCTGAAAGTCCTCTGCTGGCTTGGTGGTGTAGTAGCACCGCATGGGTTCGGGTAGCGGGCGCTCCAGGCAGTTCTTGTTGTGCGCTATGAGCTTCGCTTCTTCGGCAGGCAGCGGGGCTCCTTGCGGTACCGGCACCCCGTCTATCACTTCCACCACGATGTGTAATTGCTCCACGTCTTTGCCCATATCCTTGACTGTGGAGACAGAATATAGGGATACCTATTATGTGTGTCAATAGGAAATCCTATATATTCAGGCTTCGTGACTTCTGTTCAAGTTACAAAAGCGCTCAATAGTCTAGATTTAACGGGGTCCGGTACAAAAAAATGGACAATCAAAAGGACGGCGGGCGGAGGCCTGCAGGAGCGAGGAGCATGCGCACGGACGGCAAGCTAAACAGGGAAAAGCTGGCGAGGTTTTTTGTAGCGTTGCCGCAGAAAGAGAGGGCGCGAATTCTGGCTATTCTTCGTCGTAGAATTCGTCAAGCAACTGCTTAATTTTTTTGAGTTTTTTATGTCTCGGTAAGCTGCGGAAATATTCTAAGAAGGCGTCCGCCAGCTGCTCATCAGACAGCTGAGCTGCCAGCACTTCGTATTCAGCCAGGTCAACTTCCGCTGTTGAGAGATCAGGGGGTGAGCCCCGGCCGGTGGCCAGCCATAACGCATCCACACCGAACGCCTCCGCAAGCTGAGGGAGTACGCCGGTAGACAGTTGTTTACCTGTCTCCAGATCGCTGTAGGTGGGTTGTGAGATCCCCACTTTTTCTGCTGTTTGGCCCTGCGAAAGGCCGCTTTTTTTACGCGCCTGGATCAGTCGTTCGCGCAACGTAGACATGCCATTTTATAAGTTCTCCTACAATTTGTTTCAAATAGGAATTCCTATTTACTTGCAGATAGGTATTCCTATATAGTCCCGATCATGGATACCGACGCTGCAATAAAAAAACTGGTCGAGGACCTTGGCGGGCAGACAAAGGCCGCCCAGGCGCTCGGTGTAAAGCAGCCCACCGTCAACGGCTGGCTCAGTGGCAAGCACGGCGTTTCTGCTGAAGTCGCCATCCGAGCCGAGTCGCTGATGGGCGGAAGCATCAAGGCCGTCTGGCTCTGCCCGCGGCTGGCAGCAGCGACCCGACCAGCCGCATAACTCCAAACCTCGCTACCGCGGGGTTTTTATTTGCCCGAAATCCATGGGTGAAAGTCAATGAAACTGGGTGAAACAAAAAGTTGGAACAGATCACACTGAATTTTGAGCGGGGCAGGGTAGATGCCTACCCGACGCTTCGTGAGTACGTCGCTCACCGCGTCCACAAACAAGGCAAGCCGCAGAAGGCGGTCGCTGCTGATATGGACCTTTCCCCTTCACACTTGACGCGCAAGTGTGCCCAGTCTCCCGATGACTCCATGCGACTGACGGTCGACAACCTGGAGGAATTCATTGCCACCCAGGACGACACCAGCCCGATCCTGTATCTGGTCGAGAAGTACCTGGTGGCTGATGAAATCGAACAGCTCCGCACGCGTCTGGCCGAGCTCGAGGCGCGGCGCTAGTGGCCCGATACCGAAAAGTCGATCCGCGCATCTGGAACGATGCGAAGTTCCGCGGCCTCTCCGATAACGGAAAGTTGGTGTTCCTAATGCTGCTGACTCACCCGGCGATGACTGCCTTGGGTGCGATGAGGGCGACAGAGCAGGGCCTGTCTGCAGAGATGGGCTGGACCCAGAAAGCCTTTGCGGAAGCCTTTCGGGAAGCCTTAGCGAAGGGTATGGCAAAGCATGATCCAGAGGCCTGTCTGATCGTGCTTCCCAACTTCCTCAAGTACAACCGGCCTGAGTCGCCCAACGTGGTAACGGGCTGGGAATCTGCCCTGGACCTGCTTCCTGAGTGCGATCTGAAATTCCATTTAATTCAAGACGTTAAAGCCTTTGTGGAAGGCTTAAGCGAAGGCTTCCAGAAAGCCTTTATGAAAGCCTTTGCGGAAGCCTTAGCGAAGGCTTTGCCTAATCAGGAACAGGAGCAGGAACAGGAGCAGGAACAGGAGCAGGAACAGGAGCAGGAACAGGAAGAAAACACTATGTCGGGCAAGCCCGACGGTGGGGGTGACCTTCTCGGCGACTCACCGCCTGTTGATCAAACCAAGCAGCTCACCGCCATCGCTGACAAGGTAATCGACTACCTCAACAAGATCGCCGGCAAGCGATTTCAGTACACCGATACCAACCGCAAGTTCATCACTGGGCGATTGCGCGACGGGGCTACCCCCGCTGACCTCTGCACGGTCATCCAGCGAAAAGTTCGGCAGTGGAAGGGCACAGACAAGGAAATCTACCTGCGGCCGGAGACCCTGTTCAACGCCACCAAGTACCAGGGGTACATCAACGAGCCCGACCACCTGCCACCCCCTGATGGCAACGGCCAGGACAGCTACGACCCGAACCGCACTGACGCGATGCTGCGCGAAATGTTCCCTGGCGATTACGACGACGACCCACCGCCCGGTGGGCAACTACCAGCGCTGTCAGGGGGAGAGACGTGGAAACACTGAGCCGGCAGGAACGCGAGGGGATCGTCCACGCGATTGACCAGGCGCTGAGTCTGTCCCGCAAGAAACTCGAACCGTCGCACATCCCGTTCTGGATGAACGCGCTTGAGGGGTACGGGCTGGAAGAGGTCAAGGCGGCCCTGATGCACCACACGAAGCACGACCGTCGTGAAGTGAAACCAGCCGACCTGCTGCCGTTTCTCGAAGAGCAGAAGGCGAAGCGACGGGCGGCGCTTCCAGCGCGGAGCGAAGTCTACACGCCAGCGCCGCGCGAGATCGAGACTGCCTGGCGCTGGTTCAACGCGATCAACGACGGCGGCAGCCGATTTCCAGACAAGCTGACGTGGATATCCATGGGAATCACCGCAGCGCTGGAACTCGATCAGGACACACAGGACCGCTATCTGCGGATCGTTAACGAACAGGCCCGCATGTACAACATGCCAGAGGCCATTCCCCCTGAGTACCGAGTATCGGAGGTATGGGCATGACCACATCCATGGAACACATATTCGCCAAGGACAAGAATCCAGACCGTCGGCCCAAGGCTGATCAGAGTGCGGAGATAGCCGATCAGGTGCGCGCGTTTGAAGCCCGCGGCGGCCACATTGAACACGTTCCTGCAGGGGCGACGGGTGTGGCGAAGTTGAAGCCGCGCCGGCGGTCCCGGAGGAAGTAGTGACTGACCGCCGAGTGATCCGCAACGAGACCCAATGCGACAAGTTGGTCGCAGCGATCCGCTGCACGTCGCTCCCGTTCCTGAACACCATCGACCGGGCGAAGCCGCCGGGATCTTCGAAGCAGATAGCCTACTGCCACTCCATGGCCAACGCCCTGGCCGATGCTCGGGGTGTGGCTGTGGAGAAAGCCAAGTTCGATCTGAAGCTGGCCTTCGGTGTCTGGACCGCCAGCACCAACGTGGTGACTGGTGACCGCTGTGTCGACGTGAAGTCTTGGGCCGATTACACCCGCGAGGAAATGGCCGGGTTCATCCCTGCTGTCGAGGTCTTCCTGAACGAAGAGGGCATTGACTACATTCCATCGGACTGGCGCGAATCGTGATGACCCTCGCCGCCCGCAAACCCCTGCGCTCAAAACAGCTAAAGCCCTGCAAGGCCCCGAGCTGCGACAAGCTGTTCGAGCCCCGCAACAGCATCCAACCCACCTGCCATGACGCCAAGTGCATACTGGAGTACCAGCGGCACAAGGAAGGCAAAAAGCTGCTGGCCGAGCAGCGGAAGCAGGAGAAGGTGGCCCGGGCAGACCTGCGAAAGCGCAAAGAGCGCCTGAAGTCCAAGGGCGATCACATGAGAGAGGCCCAGGCCGCATTCAATCGCTTTGTGCGGGTCAGGGACTACGGGAAGCCCTGCATATCGTCTGGCCGGCCTCTGGCATGGGGTGACAGCACGGTGGGCGGGAAGATCGACGCCGGCCACTACCGCAGCCGCGGCGCCGCCCCGCACCTGCGATTCAACCTGTTCAACTGCCACGCCCAGAGCAAGCAGGAAAACCGGGACCGGTCAGGCAACGCCACTGACTACCGCCTGGGCCTCATAGACCGCATAGGCCTGTTCCGCGTGGAACGCCTGGAGCAGGACCACAGCACCCGGAAGTTCAACGTGTTTTACCTGAAGCGCGTCAAATCGATCTTCACGCGACGGGCGCGGCTGTATGAGAAGTTGCGGGGGTTGGGGTGAGCGGCCAGGGTTCCGGGGGTGTAGCAGCAGACCGCAGCACCCAGCACCTGCTGATCGAGTGGGGGAAGTGGTCTTGGGGAGGACGGCCGGAGCGTCCACGGTGCGCACTGGCTGCTTCTTCTGCCCCTTCGGCCGCGATTACTGACAGCGATGCTACCCTGATCGACGTGGCCATGGCCCGCCTAGTCAAGCGCAAGCCCCTGGCGGCCAGGGTGCTCCGGGCCTACTACATCGAGGGCAAGACCGACAGTCAACTGGCCGCAGAGCTTGGGGTGAGCCGGAACACGGCAAGTTCCCTGCGGAAGGAGGGTATCGCCTGGGTCGATGGCGCCCTGGACCGCCTTGAGGTCAATAATTGACCAATGCTCAACACGGAAGTACCATTCGTAATGCAAGGTGACCCACGTGTCGCCGCAACGCACAGAAGCTGGCCCCGCGCCGGCTTTTTTTGTGCCTGAAATCCAGGTCCAGAAGCTAGCGAGCCGGGGGGGTGGTGGTACACCCCCCCAACTCTAACCACCACCAACTACTGGGAGTTGGCAATGGCTAAGCGGAGAGTACATCTATCCGAGCGTGAGACAAAGCCGGCCGGTCCCTTCACCGACTGCCTCGTCGAGGCCTTTTTTTGGGAGCGCTGAAACCGTGCAATTGAGTATCGAGGTGTTGCTGACCATCGCAGGGCTGCTGATTTTGCTCGGAACCAACCTTTTCATCATGGCCCGGACCTTCGGTAGTCAGCAGCAGCTGCTGAAAAGCCACGAGGAATATCACCGCAAGCACTTCGAAACTGCCAACGACCACGGCAAGAAGCTGCAGATACACGAAACAAAACTGGCTCTGCATGAAGCCAGGCTGGGGGATCGGACATGAAAACACTGCTGGTAGCCATTGCGGCGTTGTGCTTGGCGGCCTGTTCAACTAACGGCGACCGTTCAGCGCTAGACCGTATCGAGTTCGACGATGGCGAGTATGGCTGTGCGCGCATCACCGGCCAGGTGGATCTGGACCCCGGGCTGATCGGTTCCAGTACTGCCACCGTCGTGGTGGTCAAGGTCAAGCCTGCGCCGGAGGGGCAAAGTGGCGACATCCCCACCTGTTAAGCTGGCGTTCCGCCAGGGACCGCTGCAGCTTCCGCGCATCTCCCCCTACAAGTCGCCCGAGGACAGCGAGAAATACACTCTGTCCGACGTGCTGGGCTATCGGGGCATTACCGCGGTCACGGGGTTTGACGTTAAGACCCGCTGGTCCCACCTGCAGCCGGACGGCGTGCTGATCCTGTTCCGGGGCTACCGCTGGGACGGCCCTTCCGGCCCCGCAGTAGATACCTTGCTGACCATGATGCCGAGCGCCCTGCATGACGAGCTGTACCGGATGCGCAAGCTGGGCCTGATTCCGAAAAACACCCGCCGCCTGGCGGACTACACCTACCGCGATGCCCTGAAGACCTGGGGGGTGCCTACCTGGCGCCGTGCCCTTCACTTCCGCGCCGTGTTCCACTTCGGTGGCCTGTATTCCCGGGTGAAGTGATGCACCTATTCCAGCGCCGCATAGTCAGCAACTCGGATGCCAGCATCAGCACCCTGCAGTACCGGGACAAGTGCTTTGCCGTCTGTGAGGACGAGCACCGGGACGTTAAAGTTCCACGTGAAACCCGCATTCCGGCCGGCACCTACGAAATCACCCTGCGCACGGGCTCACCCATGGCGCGTCAGTACCGGGAGCGCTTCGGCCCCGATCACCGCGGCATCCCTGAGCTGATGGATGTTCCCGGCTTCACCGAC
>JAAUYG010034799.1_pt1 | contig 41080 bp, 33 predicted proteins | sample 7278091 | NCBI WGS metagenome assembly JAAUYG01 (sample SAMN14350201, study PRJNA611818) | marine sediment metagenome | isolation source: surface marine sediment (0.6m) | place: French Polynesia: Moorea | collected 2018-08 | reverse complement strand
GCAATATCAACAACGCGATCGTTAACTAAAATATGCCCATGATTTACCAACTGACGTGCAGCAGGAATAGTACCAGCCATCCCCATACGGAAGATGGTGTTATCTAAACGCATCTCTAGTAATTCTAATAATGTTTGTCCTGTAGAACCAGCTACTCTACGAGCCTTGCGGACATAACGTATTAATTGTTTTTCCGTCACTCCATAGTTAAAACGAAGTTTTTGCTTTTCTTCTAAACGAATAGCATATTCAGAACGTTTACGACGGTTTTGACCATGTTGTCCTGGTGGATAAGCCTTACGAGGGCTTTTTCTGGTTAGACCTGGTAAATCCCCTAAGCGGCGAACGATCCGCAAACGCGGACCTCTATAGCGAGACATATATTATTTCCCCTCTGGATTACAATTGCAAAATATCTCCAAATATATAATTATACATTGCTAAGAGGTATTTATGTTTGTTTGTTGGTCGAGATTCAAGATAGATTATCGACTTACTGTAAGAATATATTTACCTTTACCTCCCTCATCATAGGCATTAACAATGACGTTATAAATGCCATCTTGAGGAATAGTCACCCGAATCCGAGAATTACTATTTTCTTCGCTAATATCGTCATTCTGAGCGAGAATGTTACCTTGATCGTCGATTAAAGCTACAAAAGCGTCAAATTCATCACTTTCTAAGTAAATAGTAAAAGAATCACCTTCCTGACCCTCTAAAGGATAAGAATCATAAAAACTGCTGTCTTCCGCAATTACGCGATCGCCTTCTTCTAAAGTACCTCGTTCCACATTTTCTAGTAGAAGTGAATTATCAGAGTTAATAGCAACTTGTTGGTCTGAATTTTGCTCCTCTGAATTTTCTTCTTCAGCTTCCAATACCTCTACATCTGTTTCGTCTTGATTATCTGCTGATTCTGATTCCTCTTCCTCATCAAGTTCTTCGTTATTTTCTGCCTCTAGCTCTTCTTCTTCTAATTCTTCCTCATTTAATTCTTCCTCATCATCATTGTTGTCTGCTTGAGATATCTCTAGATCTTCATCATTCTCTTTAGCTACAGATTCCTCAACTTCTGAGGAGGAACTTGCTTCTTCCTCAGAAGTTGAAGTCACGTCGGAAATACTAGGAGAAGTTGGAGGAAGTTGTGGTTGTGGAGGCTGAGGCAGAGTTTCAGCAACGCTATCTGTATTATTAGGGGAAGATGTTTCAGTAGTTACTCGTGGTTCAGAAGTTGTCTGACTTTCTGAGACTTCTGGTTGATTCTCGGTTACTGTACTTTCTGCTATTTCAGTAGTTGCTTGTGGTTCAGAAGTTGTCTGACTTGGTGGGGCTTCCGATTGACTTGCAGTTATTGCATTTTCTGACGTTTCAGCTGACGTTTCAGTAGTTGCTTGTGGTTCTGCTGCGGCAATATCAACAGCCACATCAGAATAGGCGATCGCACATACTTTGGCGTATCTGGGGTCAGGTTTACATACCACCCCCGTATTCCCAATATCTGGACTTAAAAGACTTTTACGGCGACGGCGATCGGGAAATAAATCATCTACTACTAGATTCATCACGATCCCTTTAGCAGTGACTCTACCGTAGCTAATATTTTGAATGTTGTTAGCAGTAGCAAAATTTTCTAGCTTAGTGGTGGCAATAGCTGAACTTTTTTCGGAGTTAGACAGAGGAGATAGAGGCTGCTGCTCTTTTAAAAAGGCGATCGCTTCTTCTAAAGCTTTCAGTCCTTTATTAGTTCTAATCGGCTTTTCTCCAGGTAATTTCAGCCAAATTCCATCGTAGTATTGCCGTTGTTCTTCTAACCACTGAGCATAACCTTGAGGATTAGTTCTAACTCGATTGATCTCTGACAGTATTGCTGGCTCTAGTGCAGTTTGGGCTGTATTTGCCTCTACTGGTTGTGATTCTGGGTTTTCAGCGATAACTTGGTTAGGCTTCGACAACGCACGAGGTGTTTGAATACCTAAAACTAAAAGATTGATGATTAGACTAAAAATGCAGAGTTGGAAACTGGATATATATACTTTAATCATCTTAGTTTTGTACATTATATAACCTTATAAAGCGATAAGGCATTAGCCCACGCTAACCCATCGCCAGCTTATGGTAAAAAGCGATCTAGAGCAGTTTTTAATTCCTTGATTTCTAGTTCAAGATTACCCCGATCGGCAGCACGAATTAGGCACTCTTCTAAATGCTCCTCTAATACAATTTTAGCCAAACTAGATATTGCTCCTTTAACTGCTGCAATCTGATTTAAAACTTCTGGACAAGGGCGATTTTCTCTTACCATTGTCTTAATTCCACGGACATGACCTTCGATGCGAGATAAACGATTAATAATTTGTTTTAAAGATTCTTCATTGTGAATGTGGGGAGCAATTTTTGAGCTATTTATCTGAGACTGGTTTGAATGACTCACTCTTTTAATCATTAATCCTAATACTATCTAAACATTAGAGGATGGCTTCTAAGCCACCATTGTTTATTGTAGATAGACTCACAATAAAAAAGCGATGCCTTGATTTCAAAGATTTCTCTTAATCATCGTTGCATCGCTTTTAACAATCAATACTCAATACTATTAATTATTAATTATCTTCTGGCTGACTTGCCGAAGTATTCAAACCTGTATAGGCTCGTGCTGTCTTGTCATCTAAAATTACATTTTCGTCATCATTCAGGTTTTTATAAGAACGACGAGGAGTTGCATCTGAGCTAGCGTTAATATCTTCTCCTAGACGATAAGAATCAAAATCACCACCATAGCCGTAAACTGCATTACTTCTTACTGTAGAGTCTATATCGCTACGAAGATTCATTGGTTCATCATGGGTATTAAAACCAGTTCCCGCAGGAATTAGACGACCAATAATTACGTTTTCTTTGAGTCCTCTTAGCCAGTCAGACTTACCTTCAATTGCTGCCTCAGTCAAGACTCTGGTAGTTTCTTGGAAAGAAGCAGCGGAGATAAAGCTATCTGTGTTTAAAGAAGCTTTTGTAATTCCTAACAATACAGGAGTGTATTTGGCAGGTGCGCCTCCAGTAATAGACATTGCTTCGTTAACCTGTTCAATTTGACGTAGCTCAAGTAGTTCTCCAGGCAAGATGATCGTATCGCCTCCATCATCAACTCTGACTTTAGCAGTCATTTGTCTGACAATAACCTCAATATGTTTATCAGAAATATCAATTCCTTGGCTTTGATATACAGACTGTACCTGACGGACTAAGAATAGTTGGGCTTTTTGTAAACCAATGAGAGATGCTCCATAACAACCTTTTTCAGGTAGGTGGTAATTAAAGTAAGTCTCCAAAATTTCATGAGGATTAGCCGGACCATCAGTTAGGGGTTCTCCTGCCTCCACAATTTGTCCATCACTGACAATCGCATTTTGCCCAGGTTTAATGGGATAATCGCTAACTACTCCATCCTCTTCAATAATTTTGATATCTACGGTTTCATTTTCTTCGTAGACAACCTGGCAGACTCCAGAACTACGGCTGAGAACACAAGCCTCTTTAGGTTTGCGTGCTTCCAACAGTTCTTCAATACGGGGTAAACCTTGGATGATATCCCCAGTCTTAGAACGTTCAAAGACCAGTAGCACCAAGTTATCACCACGCTGTACCAAATCACCATTATCAATATGCAGCACTGCCCCTTGAGATACACGATAAGGACGGGTATGACGCAGAACTACAGTAGTTTTTCCTCCTGTCTCAGTTATTTCTAATACCTGTCCAGAGTTTTCTATTTTAATTCCTGGGGCAATTTCGCTATCAGATACTAGCAAGTCATTCTTTTTGCAGTTACACTCGCTCTTAGGACAGTCTAACTCATGGGTAACTACGTCACTTTCGCGCACTACTAGGATACGACGAATGGCTTCTGATCCTTCTCGAATTCCCTGCACCTCTCCGGCAGATTTACACTGAATCTCAGTACGGGCAATAGTTGCTCCCTTAACAATTTCTTGTCCATCTTGGACTAAAACTCTAGTTTGAATATCTCCGCTATGAGGATCGACATCCGTATCTCTTCTCAAGACCAAGGATTCTAAAATTACCATTTGTAGTCTTTGAGTATCTGGGTCATCTTCATCTGGCTTTAATTCGATGTCAGCACTTAAATTAGCAATAACATCTGTTTCTTCCGCTGTTTCGATTTCTAAGACTAATTGAGTACTGAGTAAGGATAGACTACTAACAGATTTAACTCTTTCTCCATCTTTATAGAATATTCTTTGTACAGATCGTAATTCAATTTGACGACCATCATCTTGGTTAATTGAAGCCTGAGAAGGAATTGAAGGTTCGTCTGCTACCTCAAACTCTTTTACTGGACGGAGAATCAGAGCAGGTCCTTCGGTAGTTTCTACTACCTCTCCATATCTCAGTTCTTGTGCTATTACTCCTGGTAAAATCTCTGTACCTGGTTGAATTAGTTGCTCATGCCATTCGCTTTTAGAGTCATCTAGTTGATGAATTTCCCCTGGTTTAATAATAATTTCGCGCAAAATGTCGTTTTTCTGAACTACTTCGGCAATGCCTGAAGATTGACAGAATACGTCTTTGACAACTTCTGTGCCAGCTTCTACATATTCTCCGTCTTCGACAATTAAGAGGGAAATATCTTTATTAACTTCATGACTTTCTTCAGGAATCCAAAGCAGTGTTCCGCCTTTCTCTATTTCATAACCCTGTTTACGATTACCTTTACCAATAGTGATGCCACCATATTTGATAATACCGCCCGTTTCAGTGCGATAGCGATCATCAATCAATTCGGCAACGATTTGACTGTTTTGGACTTTTGTTCCTGGGGTAGCTTTAAGTAAAAACTTACGCTCATCAGCCGTATAGATAATGTATTGCTCCCGACCACCATCGCTTTCGATTTTGACTTTAGCTTGGTCAAGAGATACAGAAGCGGTAATAATCTCAATTTCTCGGCTATCAGGTATCATTCTCACTACACCACCATTAGCAGCAGTGAGCCTGGTTTGAGCTAATAAATCCCCTGATTTAACTTTATCACCATTTTTCACGCTTGCTTCGGCACCAGGAAGTAAATTGTATACTTCCCCTGATAAAATCCACAGTAGTCCAGGTCTTTGAGCTATACGAGTAGTATTACCTTGGCGGTCTTTTTTATCCTCAGGTATCAGATCGTCAAAAAGAACTTCTCCTGCTAGATCAGAGGTTACGTCTTTAGCTGCTTTTTCAGTAGATTTTTGAACCTTAGCTAAAGCCACCTCTACTAGTAGTTGTCCTTTTTTAACTTCTTCTCCGTCTTTGACATATATTAAAGAACCTGCGGTTAAAGCGGTATTAACAATTTTACCTTTGTGAGAAATTAGCTGAATATCGCCGATTGTTTCTACCTGATTTCTTTCATCCCCATGACGGGTGCGAATCTGACGAGTCGTCAAACCTTGCCCAAATTTAACCTGACCATCGGTTGTGGCTCTGATTTGGCGAGCTACTTCTCCTGTAAACACACCTCCTGTATGGAAGGTACGCATAGTTAACTGTGTACCAGGTTCTCCAATAGACTGAGCAGCAATAATACCAACAGCTTCGCCCATATCTACCATATGTCCGTGAGCGAGACTCCAGCCATAGCAGTTTTGACAAACAGAGCGGGCAGCTTCACAAGTTAAGGGGGAACGCACCATCACTTCTTCAACACGAGCACCTAATTCTTGAGCTAACTTACGATCAATGCCCTGATTTCGCTTAGCAATTACCTCCCCGGTTTTTTTGTCTACTACATCCTCATTTAAGACTCGACCTAAGAGACGATCTGATAAAGGAATTAAAGTGCGATCGCCGTCCTTCATTGCCTGTAAAATAATACCCCGTTGTGTGCCGCAGTCTACTTCCCGCACAATTACATCTTGGGAAACATCCACCAATCGACGGGTCAAGTAACCAGAGTCAGCAGTCCGCAACGCAGTATCTACTAAACCTTTGCGCGCACCGTAAGAAGAAATAATATATTCGGTAACGGTAAGCCCCTCACGGAAATTAGTTTTAATTGGTAAGTCAATAATTTCCCCTTGAGGATCGGCCATCAAACCACGCATACCCACCAGCTGACGTACCTGAGACAAGTTACCCCGCGCTCCACTAAAAGCCATCATATAGACAGAATTTAGAGGATCGGTAGCGCGAAAATTAGTCACCACCTCATTTTTGAGGTTTTCTGAGGTACTGTTCCAAGTATCAATTACTTTCTGAAAACGTTCTACTTCAGTAATTTCACCCCGAGCATAGCGTTGCTCAGTTTCTTTAATTTCTGCCTCAGCTTCCTCCAGCATTTCGGCTTTGATGGGTGGTACTTTTAAATCGTCTACACTAATGGAAACTCCTGCTAAGGTAGCATAGCGGAAGCCCATATCCTTGAGTAAATCAGCCATAGTCGCGCTACGAGCCGAACCATATTCGGTATAGGCTAAAGTCATCAGCTTTTTGAGATGACCTTTATCGACGATGTGGTTATAGAATTTCATTCTGAGTTTTTCCGTTCCTAGCTACTAAAACTTTCTAATTTTTCGGCTTGATGGCGATTAGGCATGGCCTACTCGTAAACATTGCTAATTATTTACACTACCGTTGTCAAGGCGTTTTGAACTGTCTTATTATAGATAATTCGGCCGATGGTAGTATTTATATACTGTGCCACTTGTTCTCCTTCAGGAGACTTGCGCACAAATCTTTGGCGATAATATTCCAGCTGGCTACCATCAGCCAGGGCTTCTGACTCAATTACTTCATTATCTGGTTCATCCGTTACTACTTCTCCTTCATAACGCAGCCAAACATGGGCATGAATATCAACTTGTCCTTGCTCATAGGCTTTAATTGCATCATCTAAGTTACCAAAACGACGTCCTTGACCTTTAGTTGCGTTGGGATTTTCAGCAGTCAAATAGTAACAACCCAAAACCATATCTTGAGATGGTGCGACAATTGGTCTTCCCGTTGCAGGAGACAGAATATTATGGCAAGCCAACATTAGTAATCTAGCCTCAGCCTGAGCTTCTAAAGATAATGGTACATGTACCGCCATTTGGTCACCATCAAAGTCAGCGTTAAACGCAGGACAAACCAAAGGATGCAGTTGAATTGCTCTGCCTTCTACTAAAATTGGCTCAAATGCTTGAATCCCTAGTCGGTGCAAAGTAGGAGCGCGGTTAAGCATTACTGGATGCCCAGCAATAACTTCCTTGAGTACTTCATAGACACTAGGATCGTTGCGTTGAATTAGTTTTTTAGCGGCTTTGATATTATTCACCATGCCACTATTGATCAAACGATGAATCACAAAGGGTTGGAACAACTCTATCGCCATTTCTCGAGGCAGTCCACACTGATAAATTTTCAGCTTAGGACCAACCACAATTACGGAACGTCCTGAATAGTCAACTCGTTTACCCAATAAGTTTTGTCGAAAACGTCCTTGTTTTCCTTCAATGATGTCCGACAAGGATTTAAGGGGGCGATTATTTGCCCCAACCACAGTTCGACCACGGCGACCATTATCAATTAAAGCATCTACCGCTTCTTGCAACATCCGTTTTTCGTTACGGACAATAATTTCTGGTGCTAAGATTTCTTGTAGTCTTGCCAGACGATTATTACGGTTGATAACTCGACGATAAAGATCGTTAAGGTCAGAAGTAGCAAACCGTCCCCCATCTAGCTGAACCATCGGACGTAGATCTGGGGGAATGACAGGAATAGCCGTAACCACCATCCATTCTGGTCGAGAACCCGTAGCAACAAAGTTATCAATCACCCGCAAACGTTTAATTAACTTTGCTCTTTTTTGTCCCTTCGCATCGTTAATTTGCTCTCGCAGTTTTTCGGCTTCTTCTTCTAAATTAACTTCTTCTAACAGCCTTTGTACAGCTTCTGCACCGATACCAACCTCAACTCCAATAAGTTCTGAGTCTTCACTGTAAAGTTGATCTTCAATTTCAATCCACTGATCTTCAGTTAGCAGTTGTTTAGCAGATAAATTGCCCGCATTGCCAGGATCGAGAACTACGTAAGCATTAAAGTAAACTACCTGTTCTACATCCCTCAAGGGCATATCCAGTAGGATACTCAAATAACTGGGAATACCTTTAAGATACCAGACGTGAGTTACGGGAGCAGCAAGCTTAATATAGCCCATGCGATGACGACGTACCCGTGATTCTGTCACCTCAACTCCACAACGTTCACAAACAATCCCACGATGGCGGACCCGCTTATACTTGCCACAGTGACATTCCCAGTCCTTAGCAGGACCAAAAATGCGTTCACAGAATAGCCCATCCATTTCTGGTTTTAGGGTTCGATAGTTAATGGTTTCAGGTTTGGTTACTTCACCAACTAACTGCCCATTAGGTAAAGTCCTCTCTCCCCATTGGCGAATTCTTTCAGGAGAGGCAATGCCGATTTTGACGTAATCAAATCTTTGTTCTACTTGGTTTCTCATTAGTAACGGGAAATTGAGTGTTAGGGGCTAAAAAATAGTTGCTCAGGAAAGGGATAAGAAGCATTTTACTGATTTTTATCCCTTCTGCTTCATCCTTTAAAGTCAGGCTTCTTCAGTAGTTTCTTCTCGTTGTAAAGATTCATAGGTGGGTCGATTGGGAGTACGGCGAGGAGTATCCGCCATCAAGTCAACTTCTAAATCACGGCTACTACCGTCATCCACTGATTCTAGTTTGTGTACAGCAATATCTAAACCTAAAGACTGTAGTTCTCGCATTAATACTTTGAAGGATTCTGGTGTACCAGGACGAGGTATGGGTTTGCCTTTAACAATGGCATTTAATGCCTCGTTGCGTCCCTGCATATCGTCAGATTTAACCGTCAACAACTCTTGTAAGGTATAGGCAGCACCGTAGGCTTCTAATGCCCATACTTCCATTTCTCCAAAGCGTTGTCCTCCCTGTTGTGCCTTACCACCTAAAGGTTGTTGCGTCACTAAGGAGTAGGGACCAGTGGAACGAGCGTGAATTTTATCATCGACGAGGTGAACCAGCTTGAGCATATAAGCTTTACCTACTGTTACAGGACGGTCAAATGGTTCTCCTGTGCGTCCGTCAAATACCTGAATCTTACCAGGATTGTTTTCATCGTATACCCAAGATCTTCCTGGTTTACGAGAAGCTTCTTGAATTTTGCCATGTACAGTTTCTCTCGATGCTTCTTTACCGTACATTTCGTCAAAAGGCATCATTTTAAAGCGCATAGCCAGATTTTCACCAGCCCAGCCCAAAAGACACTCAAACACCTGTCCTACATTCATCCGTGAAGGAACGCCTAAAGGATTAAGGGCAATATCAATCGGAGTCCCATCAGGAAGATAGGGCATATCTTCAATGGGCAAAATACGGGAAATAATTCCCTTGTTGCCATGACGACCTGCCATTTTATCCCCTACTTGAATCTTACGTTTTTGAGCAACGTAGATTCTCACTACCATGTTAGCTCCAGGAGGCAATTCGTCACCCTGTTCTCGGGTAAAAACTCGGACATCAACTACTCTACCTTTTTCTCCGTTAGGAACTCGCAGGGAATTGTCACGCACATCTCTAGCTTTTTCGCCAAAAATTGCTCTGAGGAGTTTTTCTTCAGGAGGTTGGTCGGATTCTCCTTTAGGAGTTACTTTCCCCACTAGGATTTCTCCCGCTTCTACCCAAGCACCAATGTGAATAATACCTCGTTCGTCTAGATTACGTAGAGCGTCTTCTCCAACGTTAGGAATTTCTCGGGTAATTTCTTCTGGACCTAACTTGGTTTGTCGAGCTTCAATTTCAAATTTTTCAACGTGAATACTGGTGTAAACATCGTCATAGACCAAACGCTCACTAATAAGAATCGCGTCTTCGTAGTTGTAACCTTCCCAAGGCATATAAGCGACTAAAACGTTTTGTCCTAGTGCTAATTCTCCACCCTCGGTAGACGAACCATCTGCTAGTACCTGGCCTGGGACAACATCTTCCCCTGCATATACCAAGGGTCGCTGGTTTAAGCAGGTATCTTGGTTAGAACGTTGATATTTCTGAAGTTTGTAGGTAATTTCTTCTCCTGGTTCGGGAGCATATAGTCCGTTATTACCTTCCTCTACTCTGACCCTAACTATATTGGCATCGACATAGGTAACAATTCCGTGAGTACGAGAAACTACTACCATCCCTGAGTCACGGGCCGCTTGGGCTTCTAATCCAGTACCTACTAAGGGACGTTCTGGGCGTAGTAGAGGCACAGCTTGACGCTGCATATTAGAACCCATCAGAGCGCGGTTAGCGTCATCATGTTCTAAGAAGGGAATCAAGCTAGTAGCTACAGAGACAATCTGCACAGGAGAAATAGCTACGTAGTCTACTTCGTTTGGGGCGCAGGTAGAAAATTCTTGACGATAACGAATAGCAATTGTTTCCCCTAGAATGTAGCCCTCATCATCGGTAGCGACATCCCCTGGGGCTACTCTTAAGTCATCTTCTTCATCAGCTGTAAGGTACACAGGATCTTCATCCCGTGATACGCGACCATCTTTTACGGGATAGTAGGGAGTAGCGATAAAACCATAGGGATTAACCCGAGCGTAAGTAGCTAATGAACCAATTAGACCAGCGTTGGGACCTTCAGGAGTTTCTACAGGGCAAATACGACCATATTGAGTAGGGTGAATATCTCGAACGGCGAAACCTGCTCTTTCTCTGGTTAACCCTCCTGGTCCTAAGGCTGAGAGACGACGTTTGTGGGTCAATTCTGCTAAGGGGTTAGTTTGATCCATAAACTGAGATAGCTGTGAAGAACCAAAAAATTCTTTAATCGCTGCTACCAAGGGTTTCGGATTGACTAGTGCTGCTGGGGTCAAGCTATTGGCTTCACTTACTGTCATCCGTTCACGAATAATTCTTTCAAGACGATTTAAGCCAACTCTTACTTGGTTTTGTAATAATTCTCCAACAGAACGTACTCGACGATTACCTAAATGGTCAATATCATCGGTACTACCACCATCAAATTCTAGATTAATCAAATAGGCTACTGCTGCCAAAATATCAGTAGTAGTTAGCACTCTCATGGTGTCGGGAACTGTAAGGCGCAGCTTTTTGTTAATCTTGTAACGACCTACCCGTCCTAAGTCATAGCGTTTAGAGTCGAAAAAACGAGATTCTAATAGCTGTTGTCCACCACTAACGGTAGGAGGCTCTCCAGGACGTAGCTTACGATATAGTTCTAGTAGTGCTTCTTCTTCGCTAGGATTGCCTTCTTTATCTAGAGTTTTTTGATAAAAGTCTGCATGGCGAATCCCATCTATAATCTCATTATCGCTCAAACCGATCGCCTTGAGTAGTACTTGAGCCGAAAGTTTACGGGTTTTGTCGATTCTGACCCATACCAAGCCATTTTTATCGGTTTCAAATTTTAACCAAGCTCCTCGGTTGGGAATCAAGGAAGCAGAATAAGTACGACGACCATTTTTATCGGTTTCTGCTTTATAGTATACTCCAGGAGAGCGCACAATCTGGTTGACAATTACCCTTTCTGCGCCGTTGATAATAAAAGTTCCGCGATCGGTCATTAAGGGAAGATCTCCGACAAATACTTCCATTTCCTTGATTTCACCGCTTTCTTTATCGATAAGACGGGTGGGAACATACACCTGAACATTGTAGGTACTATCGCGGCGTTTAGCCTCTTCCATTGAATACTTAGGTTCTTTGAGCCGATAGTTTTCGCCAATGAAATGCAGCTCAAATTTGCCAGTGTAATCAGTGATTGGTGAAAAACTATTCAGTTCTTCAATTAACCCCTCTTCGAGAAACCAACGAAAACTAGAACGTTGAATTTCAATTAAGTCTGGTAGCAGATTATAAGTCAGATTAGTCATGAAGATTATGGCTCTTGGTACTATATTTTAGTTTTTCGGCTCTAAGAAAAAAATTGAAACTGTATTGATTGTAAAAAAGCTAAATTTTTATTTATTATTGTTGGCTGTCTAGCTGGATATTGAATAGGCGACAGGCGTTTTCTGTAGTTTGCTGGGCTATGATTTCCAAGGATGTTTGGCGTAGTTGTGCTATGTGTTCAGCTACGTGCAGCACATAGGAAGGTTCATTAGTTTTTCCTCTACGAGGAGCAGGAGCAAGAAAAGGACAATCCGTTTCAATCAGCAGACGATCGCTCGGCACTATTTTAGCCGCTGCTTGCACTTGCTTGGCGTTTTTAAATGTGACTATACCGCTATAGCTAATATAAAAACCCAAGTCGAGAAACCATTCTGTTTCTACTTCATTTCCTCCCCAGCAGTGCATTACACCCTTGACTGCTCCTTCTGTTTGCCAGAAATCAGTCAATATTTCTTTTAAATTAGCTGCAGCCTGACGACAGTGTATAATTACTGGCTTATCTAGTTCCTTGGCTATTTTTAACTGCTCTTGTAAAGCTATAATCTGTATTTTTTGGTTATCGGCTTTATAAAAGTCTAACCCCGTCTCCCCAATAGCCACCACTCGTTTATCTGAAGCGGCTAAATTTCTAATTTGCTCTGAGGTATCATTTTGCCACTTATCAGCATCTAAAGGATGTAAGCCAACCGCAAACGACAATTCAGGGAAACGATCCGCTATGGACTGTATTCCCTGAAACTCTTTTGGTTCTACACAAGAATGTACCAAGTGAACTACACCTGCTTCCTGCCAACGCTGCTTTAACGAGCTTAAATTCCCTTGAAAAACATCAAAGTTGATGTGAACATGGGTATCTATTAACTGCATTTACTTGGTGTATTGCTTGTTATCGAAAATATATTTGATATTTATTAGGGGTTTGCCCATTATTCAAGCTTAAACAAGTCCAGAATTGTTAGACAATCCACCCTCAAGAAGCTGTTGCCTGCTTTAATATTCTGGCTATGCGAGCTTTTTTCCTTGCTCCGTTGTTTCTGTGTAAGACCTTACGCTTAACCGCTTTGTCTATTTTGCTGTACGCTGCGGACATAGCTTGTTTAACAGTTTCCATATTTTCTGGAGTGGGTTCGGCTGTATATGTTTCTACCGCCCCAAAATATCTTTTTGTTAAGGTTCTTAGGGAAGATTTGTACGCTTTGTTACGCAGTCGATTGCGCTCCGCTGTTCTGATACGTTTGATTGCCGATTTAGAATTAGCCACAGGAAATTTGCTTTGTAAGTAATCTTGAAATTATATATAAAACTGGATTATTCAGTCTAGCAATCATTCATTAATTGTGCAAGCAAAAAAGCCAATCTAATCAGTGTAGAGCAAAATTTGTCATTTGGCTATAAAGCGAGTAATTATAGATTCACGCTAAGCTTAAGAACAGGATGAGTTTGTTACTGTAAAGATTTTATAATTAGGTATCTTATCATGGTAGAAGCTCACCAGGTGTAATAGAGCAAATGGATATGGGGATCTCGATGCTGCGAATAATTGATCGGCAAACTGAGGCACAAATAGAACTGAAGCGTATCGGCGATCGCAATAATAGTGATGATATCCGACCAAAAGAAGCCCTGGTTAGGGAAATTGTCGCTAAGGTTAAGCAAAATGGCGATCGTGCCTTATTGGAATATACCGAAAAGTTTGATCGGCAAGTATTTAAAGCTGAGCAGTTAAGGGTTAGTGGCTCAGAATTGGATGCTGCTTATCAGCAGATATCTAAAGACTTATTGCGGGCTATCCAAGTAGCCTGCCAGAAGATAGAAGCTTTTCATCGGCAACGAGTTCCCAAGTCTTGGGTTCAGTTTGAAGAAGATAATGTGGTCTTGGGTAAACGTTACACTCCCGTAGATCGGGCAGGATTGTATGTTCCTGGGGGACGAGCTTCCTATCCCAGTACAGTACTAATGAATGCAATTCCCGCCAAGGTAGCGCAAGTTCCACGCATTGTGATGGTCACTCCTCCTGGCCAAGATGGTAAAATAAATCCAGCGGTATTGGTAGCAGCACAAGAGTCTGGTGTCGAAGAAATTTATCGAGTTGGAGGAGCTCAGGCAATAGGAGCTTTAGCGTACGGCACTCAAACTATTCCTCAAGTGGATGTGATCACTGGTCCAGGTAATATTTACGTTACCCTAGCCAAAAAAGTGGTTTACGGGACAGTGGGGATTGATTCTTTAGCTGGTCCTTCGGAAGTTTTGGTAATTGCAGACGAACAAGCTAACCCTACCTATGTTGCTGCAGATTTACTAGCACAGGCAGAACACGATCCGATGGCAGCGGCAATTTTGTTGACTAATGATGTCAACTTAGCCCAAAAAGTACAGCAGGAAGTTACTAGACAACTAGAAAATCATCCCCGTAAGATTTTAACGGAAAAAGCGATCGCTCATTATGGTTTAATTGTGGTTGTAGATTCCTTAGAAGAAGCAGCAGAACTTTCTAATTTATTTGCCCCTGAACATTTAGAGCTAGAAATAACCGAACCTTGGGACTTAATTGCCAAAATTCGCCATGCAGGGGCAATCTTTATTGGTAATTCCACACCAGAAGCAACAGGAGATTATCTAGCAGGACCTAATCATACCTTACCAACCTCAGGAGCGGCTCGTTACGCCTCGGCATTGGGGGTAGAAACCTTTATGAAACACTCTAGCCTGATTCAATATTCCTCAACAGCTTTGAAAAAAATGTCTAGCACCATTCAAATTTTGGCTCAGGCAGAGGGTTTAACTTCTCATGCTGATTCGGTGAAATTTAGAACTGAATAGTTGATTTACGAGGGATAATCTCAAGAGTTTCGCGGTTGCTTCAAGTGGACGACGGAACTTATGAAGGGCATATGCAAGTTTTGTCTTGCGCCTCTTGGAAACTCTTTCAACGAAGTGTTGAAGGTGCAAGACAAAGAGCTTCTTGCTCAATAACCTCAACAAGTACAAAGGCTTATGCCCAGATTGTACCTCTCAACCGCTTTGCTTCGTTTTGCACTTATCCGCAAGTACGCGAGAGTTTGTTGATTGTTGAACGTTGATTGTTGAACTATGTCTTTAATTATTTTTACTAGTCTTGATAAGATACTGTCGCCACTGGAAGAACATGAATATGAACTAGTTATGGCAGTAGCTCAAGAATTACAGAGTAGGAGCATTCCTTTAATTCTTGTAACTAATAGTACTCGTGCAGAAGTAGAAGAATGGTCGCAGAAAACTGGGTTGAATAGCCCCTTCATAGTCGAACAAGGTAGCGGTATTTTTATCCCTCAAGCAAACTGTCAGTTCATTGTCACAAATATTATTTCAGTAGAGAATTATCATCTTTATCAGCTTGGATGCACCTACACTGAAGCTAGAGCCGCTTTAAAAGCTATACAGGAAGAAATAAATAAAATTTTGCGCGGTTTTGGCGATCTAGATGAAGAAAATATTCAGTCTTTACTTGGGTTGTCTTTAGCAGCAGCACGAAGAGCTAAAGCTAGAGAATTCAGTGAATATTTTATAACCCCCAACCGCATTGCCGTTGAAAAATTACAAGAAATCGCTACAGAATATGGCTTTAAAATTATAGCTGGAGACGATTTATCTCTCGTCATGGGAGGGAAAGCCAATCCAGGTAAAGCAATCGAGTGGCTCAAACACAACTATCAAGCTGCCTCCGATGCAGAAATCGTTACAGCAGGTTTAGGTAGCACCAAGCAGGATTTAGCTATGTTAGAAGCTGTAGACGTACCAGTTATTATTCCTAATTCTGGGGGACTAGTAGATCTTAGTTTTGCTGATAAGGACTGGCAAATCAGTTCTAGAACTGGCTTTTTGGGTTGGGTAGAATCTATCAAGCAAATTTGCCGTAATTATCTCGATTAAACGTCAAATTCAGCCGCTTCCCTGTTTTTAATATTTCCTATCAATAGTCCATTGTGAGAGAAAATTATCCCCCTAGCAAATAAATCTGTTATAATGCTAAATCGATACATCCAAGGAGAGGTGGCTGAGCGGTTGAAAGCGGCTCCCTGCTAAGGAGTTATGGGGTGTAAACTTCATCGGGGGTTCGAATCCCCCCCTCTCCGTTATTATTTAATTCTTGCGTCAACGGGATTAGACCCCCTGTTAGGTTGTTCAGGCTTATGTATTTTGCTCAAGTCTTGCTCACTTCTCAAATAGACATATACTATTATGGCGATCGCTTTGACGAGTAAATTTGCTTAATAAAATTCCTCCTGTATAATAGGCAGAAACATCAGCTTATTTCTTAAAGTCTTAATTTAAATAGTCATTTTTTCCAACTAAGATAAGAGTAAGGATAGAAAAAAACATTCGCTCATTATCCAGTAATTTACGATTTTTTATACACAATAAATAAGCAGCAATCACCAGGTAGTGTAATGGGGCAGATAACCATGATCAAATCATTAGTCCGTTGGAGTGCAACTTTGGGAATAGCTGGAACTGCTTTCCTCGGTTCTGGAATACTAGAAAACCTAACAGCATTGAGTTTACCTGAAGATCAGGTTTTAAAAAAGCTAGACCCAGTTCCAGTATTTACCATAGCTGACGAGCAAGGTGCGCCTTTAGTAGCATCAGGAGAAGATCAAGCTAAGGTTGCAGGGGTCTTTATTAGTCAAGACGATGCCAAACAGTTTGTTAATCAGCTAAAAACTCAAAATCCCGAATTAGCAGAAAAAGTCAAGGTTGTCCCCGTATCATTGGGAGAAGTCTACAAATTATCAGAATCGGCTGAAAGTCAGGAAAATGCTCTAAATTTCGCTTATGTTCCGGAAGAAGAAGCCGTGAACTCTGCTAAAACTATTGGTGAAGCTAATAATCAACCGTATCAAGGTGGTGTACCTCTATTTGTAGCTAAAGGAGGAGACGACAAGGGTTATCTGACAATCGAAAAAGATGCTCAACAAGTTATTCCTTTTTTCTTTGACAAGCAACAATTAGAAGATATGGTAACCAAGTTTAAAGAGCAAAAACCTGAGGTAGCTGCTAGTGTTGATATTGAAGTTGTTCCCCTAGAAGGAGTCATTGAAACTCTCGAAACTAGTGAAGACAAAATGCTAGAGAAAATTGTTTTAGTTCCTTCTACTGAATCAATTGAATTTCTCCAAAATTCATCTCCACAGAATGGAGGAATAACAGCACCAGGTGCAGCCCCAGAACTAACTCCAGATGCAGCACCAGAAGCGACTCCAGATGCAGCACCAGAAGCAACTCCAGAGTAAATAATTAATATTGAACGATATTTCAGGCAGAAAACTATATTATTGGTATCAGAAAGCTAAAAAATTAGCGATCGCCAATAATATTGATCCTGGTGAGATTGATTGGTTACTCCAGATAATAACTAGCTTGAGTAGCCTGTCTTTGCGTCTTGAATCTTTTCAACATCAATCTTCAATTGTCAGTCAAAAACCCCTCTGGGAAATAGAAGCACTGTGGCAAAAGCGTCTTCAAGAACGGTTACCAGTACAGTATCTAGTAAAAACCGTTTTTTGGAGACATTTTAAGTTAAAAGTTACTCCCGCAGTTCTTATTCCTCGTCCTGAAACAGAATTAATTATTGATATAGCTCTAGAAGCTGTCAAAAAAAGTAACATTATTTTAGACAAGAATCAACATTGGGTGGATTTGGGTACTGGTAGTGGCGCGATCGCTTTGGGATTAGCCAAAAGTTTTTCCCAGGCAACTATTCACGCTGTAGATTGTAGTCCAGATGCTTTAGAAGTTGCTCAAGAAAATGCTGATAATTTAGGTTTAAATAAGAATATTTGTTTTTATCAAGGTAGTTGGTGGCACCCGTTAGCATTTCTTCAAGGTAAAGTTAGTGGAATGGTTTCTAACCCTCCTTATATCCCCACATCAGTAATACCTCAATTACAGCCAGAAGTAGTCAACCACGAACCACATTTAGCTCTTGATGGCGGCAATGATGGTCTAGATGATATTCGTCATCTGGTGCAGGTTACTCCCGAATATTTGATTTCTGGGGGAATTTGGTTGATTGAAATTATGGCTGGTCAGCATAATGCAGTTGCAAATCTGCTAAAGCAGCAGGGAAAATATTACGATGTAACAATATTTCCCGATCTCAACGGCATTGAACGTTTTATATTGGCATATCGTCGTTAAATTTAGTAATGTTGCAATTAAGCAATTCAACTTAAAAAAGCGACATATAACTAATTAACTTTATGGTCAAAGTTTCTCAGGCTGAATTAGTTGCAGGAGCGATCGCTGGACAAGCAGTCAGTTTCCCTACCGATACTGTACCAGCACTAGCAATCAAACCAGAGTTAGCTAATCAAATTTTTCTTCTCAAGCAACGCCCTGATAATAAACCGTTAATTTTAATGGGAGCTACTATTGAAAGTCTGCTTCCATATATTGTTTACACTCCATCCGAGTTAAAAATCTGGCAAAAAATAATCAATCAGTATTTACCAGGCGCGCTTACTCTAGTTTTACCTGCATCATCTTTAGTTCCCAGTGTAATTAATCCCACTAAGTCTAATACGGTAGGAATTCGAATACCCGCCAATGCTATCGCTCGTCAAATATTACAACAAACTGGGGTTTTAGCTACCAGCAGTGCTAATATTTCAGGACAAGAGACTTTGACCTCTACAGATCAAATAGCTCAAGTTTTTCCCGACGTTTTAGTTTTAGACGATTCAAATTTAAATCTTCAGGATAAAATTGGTAGTGGACGTCCCTCTACTGTTATTTGCTGGAAAGATCACAAGTGGCAACTTTTGCGTCAGGGAAGCGTAATAATCGAATAGCTTGAGAAAAATGAATCAAGTGATTGGAGATCGCCACCTCGCGGAGCGAGATCGCCTCAAGCTATGCTACATTAATCAAAAATGTACTGGCTGAGTAGTTAAACATCAATATTGTTGTAGTTATTGAGAAGTAGGATAGTAGGGTAAAGTTTAACGGTTTTACACCACAAGACTGGAAGCTTGGCAGAGATGGTGGAGAATGTTCCGTTGCATCCTGAATCTATTTGATTAAATTATGAATGAAATTGAGGAGTTAAAGGAAGAACTGAGACGAGCGCAGCTTGCTTACAAAATGGCAGCACAAATGAGCCAATTTAAGGCAAGTTTTTTAGCTCGTACTTCCCACGAATTGAGATCGCCTCTAAGCAGTATGATTGGGTTACATCAGTTGATTCTATCCGATCTCTGCGAAAGTCCAGAAGAACAAAAAGAATTTATTGCTCAAGCCTATCATTCAGCCTTAAAGCTGATGAAATTAATTGATGAGATTGTCGCTGTTTCCAAAACTGAATATGGTAGCAATCGTTTAAACTTAGAATCTCTGCAACTAGCGGAAATATTTACCGAAATTAACCGCCTCACCCATCTTCAAGCAGCTAATCGCAATCTACAATTAGAAATTGTTATACCAGAGCCTACGGTTTATGTCTTTGCAGATCGTTCTCGCTTAATTCAGCTAATTTTCAACTTAATTGATAGCGGTATTTCGTTAATGGAAACAGGCATAATTAAAGCATCTACCACTGATATAACATCTGAGACTGTTACCGTAGAAATAGATTTAGAATGCCCGACGGCTCTGTGGTACGGGGATGAAACTATTGAACCCAATCTTAATAATACTAATTTGCAGGAGCTTAGTCAGTTTTTACAAAAAATTAGTTTGTCTTCTAATATGAAACTGTTATTGTCCCAAACTTTATTAGAAACAATGGGAGGCAGTTTAGAAGTATTGGATCTTTCGCCTCAGAATGATCATCAACCTTTAACTCGTATGATTTTAACCTGTAAACAAACAGACTAGTAACGCTTCGCTCTTTGTAGCGAGTAGCAAGTAGATTTCAGTAGTGTTTTTACTTACGCCCATGTCTACTAGCTAATCAACATTTTTAGTTTGTTAAAAAAAAATTAGTTAAATAAGGCTGAGGAATTAAATCTAAACTTTCCCAATAATTAGGTATTTAGTTTTAACTCCTGACCTTTATTGATTTATTTAAATTGACAAAAACCAAATTTTTTCGCAAAATAAATTTTATTTTAGGCAATATTTAGTAATGATTTTTACTTTCTTGAGTGTATTCTTGTTCCCAACATCTTCTAAATAAAGTAATTTGATATAAGTACCAGAAATGTCTAAAATTCCAAACAGAATATTGATAAAAAAGTTGCTGATTAAAATATTGCCAAATTAGACTGGTTGTTAGTTTGATTTTTCTATTCATCGACCAAAAGTCCTTTATTGATAATTTAAATTGGTTTTAAAGTTGAGGAGCAGTCGGATTTTCCAACCATGCTCAATCGACTTATTGAATTGTCTTCTATTATTAATTTGCCCAATTACATATCATTCCCTTTGGTCGGAATTGCCTAAAATTGATGGTTAACTAACAAAATGTTAAGTATTACTACTAATTGTCAAAAAAGAGTTTTTCTGTATAGTTAAGTTAAACTTCTAGTAATATCTAGAGTGATTCGACCACTAAAATCAGGAATAGGTGCTGCGGGTTTAGATAACTTTACACGAACCTGGTTAACTTTTTCTAAGTTTAATATTTTATCGGCGATCGCACTAATCAGCTTCTCTACCAAGTCAAATTTAGCAGTGGTAATTTGCTCTTTAACAATAGCGATCGCCTCTCGATAATCTAAGGTATCCTCAATATTATCGCTTTTTCCCGCAGATTCTAAATCGACCCACAAAGTTAGGTCTACTTCAAACCATTGTCCTAATACTCGCTCTTCAGGGAGATAACCAACATATCCATAAGCGCGAATACCATTAACTTGAATTGAATCCATCTCAATCATCGATCAATCAATTATTTTTAACGAGAACCACTATAAATCTCTATGGGTAAAAGGTTTCGCATCTGAACCTGTATAAGTAGCAGCAATATGACCATTTCCAGTTACTTTGTATTTATAGGTAACTAAACCTTCTAACCCAACAGGACCACGAGGGGGCATTTGTTGAGTACTAATGCCAACTTCTGCGCCAAAACCATAGCGAAAACCATCGGCAAAACGAGTTGAGCAGTTGTGATAAACTCCCGCAGCGTCTACGCGATCTTGAAACATGGCTGCGGTTTGCCGATCCTGGGTAACGATCGCCTCAGTATGTTTAGAACCATAGTGGTTGATATGAGCGATCGCTGCTTCGACAGAATCAACAATTTTAATTGCCAAGATTAAGTCACTATATTCGGTTTGCCAGTCATGTTCATCAGTGGAAGTAGCGTCAATTATCTTTCTAGTTGCTTGATCTCCCCGTAATTGAACTCCCTCTGCTTCTAAGGCAGCAGCAATCTGGGGTAAAAACTCCACTGCAATATCTTGATGCACTAGTAAAGTCTCAATTGCATTACAGGCGGCTGGATAGTGAGTTTTGGCATCAACAGTAATCTTAATTGCTTGATTAATCTCGGCTGCTTTGTCTAGATAAAGATGACAGATACCATCAGCATGGCCCAAGACAGGAATGCGGGTATTATCTTGGACATAGCGCACAAAAGAATTAGAACCTCTGGGAATAATCAAGTCTACATATTGCTCTAGTTCTAGTAACTGTTTAATTTCTTCCCTGGTGGTTAATAACTGTACCGCTGCAGGGTCAATTTGAGTAGACCCTAATGCCTGATGAATGACCTTCGTTAATGCTTGACAAGAATTAATTGCCTCTCTGCCCCCCTTAAGAATAACACCGTTACCAGATTTGATTGCCAAACTAGTAATTTGAATCAAAGCTTCGGGACGTGCCTCAAAAATAATCCCTAATACTCCTAGAGGACAAGTAACTCGCTTTAAAATCAAACCTTCGTCTAACTCACGGTGTATTTGACTCACTCCTACGGGATCTTCTAGTTTAGCAACATCCCTTACTCCGGCGATCGCCGCTTGCAGTTTAGATTCCCCTAACTTCAGTCTGGCGTACAATGCGGGAGCAATATTAGCTGCTTCTGCTGCTTGGAGATCGGCTTCGTTGGCAGCTAAAATTTCTGCTGCTGCTGCCTCTAGGGCGATCGCCACGGCTTCTAAGGCAGAATTTCTGGCTTCTGTAGATAATACGGCTAGTTTACTTGCTGCTGAACGGGTTTGCCTTGCAGTTTCGATTAAGGAAGGTGATGCTATCTGAGAGACAACCATACTTGTTATTGATATCTGGAGTATCAATAATTTTAACGGATGGAGTTGACCGCTAGTGCAAATTTTTAATGATCCCTTAGATTCTAGTAATTATCTGTTTTAGACTTCAATTTTATAATTTGCAGTTGCCGTTCTCAAAATCTTGGGTTATGTTTGAACTCTTTATCGTCCTGATTTAAAGTTACTTGCTCAATATCTAAATCCAGCGATAAAGCTGTCTAGTTCAAAACGGACACTGCCTTCTGCATCCTTAACGTGGTCGTCTTGCTATCGAACTCGATTGTCTCCGAATCACTGAGAAGGATGTGGCGGGCATGGTGTCTGGCACCTCAAACATTTTTTCTATGTATGGGATTTAACTATATTGAGCTTACATTTTAGTCATTCACTTTGTTAACTAAGGTCAAAAGTTTTTCTTTCTCTTGTTCTAGTTGTTGTACCGTGCTTTGTAAAGTTTTAATTACCCCGTACATTTCCATCGGGTCGAAAATACGCAACATACTAGTCTGAGTAATAATTCCCAATCCTTGTCCCCAATTCCAGGACACCACTAATCTACGGACTCTTCTGCGCTGCATTTCTTGATGAGCAGTTAGCAAGGAATCTTCGGGACTGAGAAGAAACAGCGGAGTACTCATCACTTCCTGCGCTTCTAAATTATCCAACCTAGCTTGCAAAAACTGAAACTGTACAATGTCTCTTTCAGTGATAATTCCTACAGGAATCAAGATATTTTTGGCTTCGTCTGCTTCAGTTATCACCACACAACTCACCTGATTTTCTGCCATCAGTCGAGCAATATTTAAAACTGTAGTGTTTAGGGGTGCATGAATAATTTTTTTACTAACTACATCGGCAACTCGTCTTAACTTGAGTAGATTAGCTGGACGCATCGCTTGACGGATTGTTTCTGGTGTAATAACACCTATTAAGCAGTCTGCTTCATTGACAATGGGTAAATGACGGATACGATAACGACGAAACAGAAATAAAGCAGCAAATATATCTTTGAGGTTTTTCTGTAGCAGAGTCACCACAGGCTGAGTCATAACTTCGGCAATAGTTACTTCCTCAAACACTAGTTCAATTGCGGTTAGCCTAACAATATCTCGCTCAGTCAAAATTCCTAATAATTTTGAGCCTTCGGTAACCAGAACACAACCAGAGAGATTTTTGTCATAGAGTACAAATTTTGAGTCATGCTCATCATCAAGCTTACATTTATTACCTCTTGCCTGACCCATCAGAGCGATCGCTTGTACCAAAAGGACATCTGGCCGAACAATTAGGGGATGGCGATCTATTGCTGCTTCTAAATCCGGTGTAGCGAATAACCTGTCATTAGATTCCATATTATTGATAATTAATAATCTCTAATTTTGAGAGATGTTACAAACAAATAAACTCTATTACTTAAGTGGGCTTTTGTTTATTGCTCTTTAGGTTTATTATGAGAGAGATGTTACGAATAAACAGCTTCGTTTATTGCTCAGCTTAGTTTAAACTTGGTTAGAGGTAAATTATGAATTAAGAGGAGCTTTTAACACCAGATACTCGTTTGCTCTTGCCATAAAGACGGTCTAGCACTCGTTTAATTGAAATTCTGCGCCATTGTTGACCACGCTTGGTTTTATAGCCATTGCCATTTAACCAGTCAGCAATCTGCTGTAGAGATTTACCAGATTTATGATGACGACGAATTAAATCAATGATTTGTTGTTCCTTAGAATCTGATACCAATTCTCCATTAACTGCTCTTTGACCAAATGCAGGAGAACCATAGCCAGCATAGCCTCCTTCGGCAGCTTTGGCTTTTCTTCCTTGTTCGAGTCTGAGCCAAATTTCATTATGTGTTTTCAGATTTTCTGCACTCATAATTATTAAGCCATTAAACAACTTGATATTCGTAGTTTATCAACAAAAGTTTCATCTCTCACCAGTCAATTAATAAAAGCAAAATAAAAATAATGGCAACTTACAAAGTAACTTTAGTTAACGAAGCAGAGGGATTAAATCAAACTATCGAAGTAGCAGACGATCAATATATTTTTGACGCTGCGGAAGAAAACGATATTGACTTGCCTGTTTCTTGTCGTTCAGGTTCTTGTTCTAGTTGTGCAGGAAAAATTCTCGAAGGAACTGTCGATCAATCTGAACAGGCATTTTTAGATGATGATCAATTAGAACAAGGGTTTGTTTTAACTTGCGTTGCTTTTCCTATCTCCGACTGCAAGATTATGACTCATCAAGAAGACGAACTTTACTAAAAAGTTTATTGAACAACAATTTATTCAACTAACTAAATTCAACCAACAAATCAAATGACTTCTATCACTAAAGCTAATTTCGCTGAATCCAATGAATTGGAGCAGTTGATTGCTGAAAACAAACTAGTGGTTGTGGACTATACTGCAACTTGGTGTGGTCCCTGCCGTGTAGTTGCACCTTTAATTGACCAATTAGCCCAAGAATATGGCGATCGCGCTATCGTTGTCAAAGTTGATATTGACCAAAACAAAGACAATGCTAAAAAGTATGGCATTAGAAGCATTCCCGCAGTTCTAGTATTTAAAAACGGAGCAGTAGTAGAGAGCCTGTTTGGAACAAAACCCTATGAAACCTACAGCAACATCTTAGAAACACAACTAAGACTTTAAAGTTTTTCAGTACATTAGAGGCATGGGTAAAATGATATTCATTGCCTCTATTTTTTCTACGAATTTGTCTGAAAAAATCTACTTATGGCTCAAACTTATTAGGAGATAAAAATCGATGCTCTCAGCCAGAGATATTATGACTTCCAATGTAGCCACAATTAGTGGTTCTGCTACAGTAGCCGAAGCAGTTAAAACAATGAAGGATAAAGGATTAAGAGCTTTAATTGTAGACCGCCGCAGTGATTCTGATCCCTATGGTATAGTCACCGAAACCGATATTGTCTATAAAGTTGCTGCTTTTGGACACGATCCCAAACAAATGCGGGTATACGAAATCATGACTAAACCCTGCGTTGTAGTTAATCCCAATTTAGGGGTAGAGTATGTTGCTCGGTTATTTGCCAATACCCGTATTCGCCGTGCGCCTGTTATCGAAGGCAAATTATTGGGCATTGTCTCCATCAGCGACATTCTCAAGAAAAGTGATTTTGTCGAAAAGCCTAAACAATTATATATCGAAGACAGACTTGACGTAGCTCGTGAGGAAGCTCGGGCGATCTGTGCTGCTAAGGGAGCTACTTCTCCTGAATGTGCTGCTGCTTGGGACGTAGTAGAAGAATTACAAGCTGCTGCTGCGGACAAACGTCAGGAAAAAAAAACTACTAACTCTTTAGAGGCGTATTGTGCTGAAAATCCTGATGCACTGGAGTGTCGCATTTACGAAGACTAGTTGAAGAAAACTGATGACACTTGTTATTTTTTTGACTGAAGGAGGAGATTGTCATGATGCAAGCTCAAGAAATTATGACCAAGAATGTGGTAACTATTAATGGTTCAGCCACAATTGCCGAAGCCGTTAAAATCATGAAAAATAAAGGATTGCGAGCTTTAATTGTCGAACGTCGTAGTGATTCCGACCCTTATGGTATAGTCACTGAAACCGATATTGTCTATAAAGTTGCTGCCTATGGACACGACCCCAAACAAATGCGAGTATACGAAATCATGACGAAGCCTTGTGTTATAGTTAATCCGGATTTAGGGGTTGAATATGTGGCTCGCCTATTTGCCAATACTCGTATTCGTCGCGCACCAGTAGTTAAGGGAGAATTACTTGGTGTTATTTCGATCAGCGATATCTTCACTAAAAGTGACTTTGTCGAAAAGCCTAAGAGTGAATTTGAACTTTACTGCGAAGAAAATCCTAGTGCTTTAGAAGCAAGAATATACGATTAACTAGTATCAAAGACATTAACTTGAATATAACCTGAATGCGATTGCCAAGTCTACTCTAAAGGTAATCGCTATTTTCTATTTTTATATGGAGCAAGTAATCGCTTTTTTGGTTGTTAATTTCTCTAGCATTTTCGGGAACACTGACAATAACAGTTCTGCTAAAATCTCTCAAAATTACTAGACACTGTGATCAAAAGTAACTTTTGCTCTTTCCTGATTTTTCCCAGATTTTTTTCTGGTAAAGGAAAATAAGTCCAAAGTTCCCCCGAAACTAAGCTGAGAATATCTAAGTTATCAATGGTACAGCAACAATCTGACAATTTAGCACCGTCAATTAATAGTCAAAACTATCATCGGACTTTATGGAATAATTCTCCTACACCCCAAGCTGTGTATCAATTAAACGGCATAATATTAGACGCAAATCAGGCTTTTGCTTATCTTATTGGTCGCAGTGTCATCGATACTTTAGGGTTAAATGTTTGGGCAATTACTCCAGAAAAGTATCATAATCGTCAACAATTAGATCGAGCTAACTTAGAATCAAAAGGAAAATTTACCGCAGAACAAGATTACTTAGATCCTCATGGACAACTTATACCTGTCAGGTTATCGGGAGTCAAAATTGAACTAGAAGAACAAATTTTGATTCTACTGAGTGTAGAAAAAATTAACCCTTCACCACAATCTAGTCCATACCTTTCAAAATCTAATCCTTCAAAATCTGCTGCAGAATTTGCAGAATTACAGTCAATACTAGAAGAGTTGCCCATGGCAATTTTCTGGAAAGATCGCAATTCTGTCTATTTAGGTTGTAACAAAATATTTGCTGAGGTGGCGGGATTAGATGATCCTAGGAAAATTGTAGGTAAAACAGATTACGATTTACCTTGGAAACCAGAAGAAGCAGATTGGTTTCGAGAATGCGATCGCCGTGTGATGGATTCAGAAACTCCTGAATATGATAATATCGAGCCACAACAACAGGCTGACGGTAGCCAAAAATGGCTCAAAACTAACAAAATGGTATTGTGCGACTCTTCCAGCAATGTCATCGGTATTGTAGGTACTTTTGAAGATATTACAGAAAAAGTTGAATTAGAAAGACAATTAAAACAACAAACCCAAAACTTGGAAACTCTGGTAGCCAAGAGAACTCAAGAACTAATTTCTAGCAAAGCTCGTTTTGAAAAGTTAGTGGTTAATGTACCAGGAGCAATTTATCAGTTTAAGCTAAACACCGAAGGTAATTTTTCTTTTCCTTATATAAGCTCTGATTGCGAAGAATTATGTGAGTTGACTTCAGAGCAAATAATGCAAAATTCAGAGTTAATTCTATCTCTGATCCATCCTGAAGATGTATCTAAATTTGAACAAGTGGTGGAAAAGTCGGCACAAACTTTACAGCCTAAGCACTGGGAAGGAAGGATTGTCACCCCTTCAGGTCAAACTAAATGGATTCAAACTGCATCTAAACCTGAAAAACAGGTTGATGGCTCTATAGTTTGGGATGGACTAATGATCGATATTAGCGATCGCAAACAAGCTGAGCGGGAGTTAAGAGAATCTCAACAATTGTTGCGTTTAATCTTTGATACTTTACCTCAAAGAATTTTTTGGAAAGATAAAAACTTTAATTATTTAGGATGTAATAAATTATTTGCTCAAGATGCAGGGTTAGACTCCCCAGAAGAAATTATTGGTAAAAATGATTTTGAATTAAGCTGGAAAAAATCCGCTCCTCTTTATCGTGCAGATGACGAAGTGATTTTAGCTGGAGGCACGCCTAAAATCAATTATGAAGAGTCCCAAATTAGAGAAGATGGCACAATAATTAGGATAAAAACTAGTAAACTGGCTTTAAAAGGTAAAGAAGGTCTTATTATTGGTTTATTCGGCTCTTATGAAGATATTAGCGATATCAGCCAACAAAGGCAACAAACTGAAAATGCCCAAGACTTTTTGGAAAAAGCGATAAATAGTATTAGTAGCCCGATTTTTGTCAAAGATACAAATCATCGCTGGGTATTGGTTAACGATGCTTACTGCAAATTTTTGGGTTATCCTAAAGCAGAAATTTTAGGTAAATCTGAACCAGACTTTTTTACTCAAGAACAAGCAGATATTTATTGGGCAAAAGATGAACTGGTTATGCTAGCAGGAAATGAAGAGATTGATGAAGAACCTTTCACTGATGGTCAAGGCAACAATAAATTAATTGTTACTAAAAAATCTTGTTTTCAAGACCTTGATGGTAATACATTTTTGCTCGGGATGATTGTCGATATTTATGATGTTTAAACCTCTTAATTTTTTATCTTAGATATCATCTGAACTACTTCTAAGGCTGTTCCAGGGGCAAGTAAGACACCATTACGATAGTGCGCCGTCGCTAGTAAAACATTACTGTATCCTGATAAATTGCCAATAATCGGGGCAGGAATACCTTCGGGGCGAGGACGTTTACCAGACCAAGTTTTGAGGATAGTTGCTGTTTTCAACAAAGGGCAAAAAGCGATCGCCTCTTGTTGGATTTTGGCGAGTAATTCAGCATCAGCGATACTTTCTCCTGTTTCGCTGGGGAATTCAACCGTTGCCCCCAGCCAATATTCTTGATTGCCTAAAGGTACGATGTGAATATCGTTGCCTGTAATTACGGGTTGAAAATCAGGATTACCCAGAGGCCGATCCAACTTTAATTTGATAGCTTGTCCTAACACGGGGCGAATCAGAATTGTTTGTTGTAGCGACTCAGTTAAGGGAGTTGAACCCAAACCTGCCGAGATAATTAGTTGCTCAACTTCAATGTTGCCTGTGCTGGTTTTTAGTTGTTGGCAGTTTAATAGTTCACCCTGACTTGCTGGTTGAGTCACGAAATTTTCTACAGTTACCCCAAAATGAAACTTTACCCCATTGGCAGTGGCAGCAGTTACTAAAGCTTCGGTTAATTTAACTGGATCAATTTGTCTATCTTGGGGAGAATAAACCGCACCAATAATATTGTCATTAACTAAATGAGGACATTGCTGACTGACATAAGCGCGATCGCCAATTATCAAATTCCACCCTTCAAAGGAGCGAAACTCTTGTAATTTTTGCCATTTCTCCAGATTTTCTCCTGCAAACAATAGCTTAAAAATACCCTGACGATTAACGGGGATTTCTTGCCCTGTTTTAGCTTCAAGCTCAGGAATTAAAGTTTCATAGCGTTTCAAACTCGTAGCGCGGAGTCGCCAAGCTCTACCTTTTTTCTTCTGGCTAATTGCTCCCATCAAAACCCCTAAAGCAGCACCTGTTGAACCAGAAGCGGTTGTATTCTTTTCAATTACAGCGATCTGTAATCCTGAAATAAGGCTAAGTTCATAAGCGATCGCTGCTCCCACTACGCCACAACCAATAATGGCAATTTTGCTCATATTTACTCATAATATAAATTCAACAGATTCACTTTATTAAAGATTAACGTTTTATAATTGAATAGATTGACTTAATTAGATCGACGTACTTAAAACTTTTTCCATTAAATAGTTAATAAATATTTTTTCTCTGCGAGTTACCTGCTGTTCTTTGATAACTAAAAATCCTTGATTGATAAAAAATGGTTTAGCGGTAATACTAGCTTCGGTAAATAAACGAGTTAGATTTAATTTTAAAGCTTTAGTTTCTATTGCTTGATATATTTTCTTGCCGACTCCTTGACGTTGATAATTGTGATGACAATAAAAACAATCAATATGACCATCTGCTTCTAATTCACCAAAACCAATAATTTTTTCATCTTTTTCAGCAACATAAGTAAATCTGCTAGAACATATTTTCAACCAATTTCTAAAATAAATATCATCAGGAGACCAAGCTATAACTTGTTTCCAAGAATAGTCCTGAATATTAATTTTGCGAACTGTATCGTGAAATAGATTAGCGATTTGTTCGGTATCTTCTGCCCTAAATAATCTGATTTGCATTGCACCATAAAAACTATATGTAATAATTTTCAAGTTAGCCAAGTATTTGTTGAAACAATTAATAATCAACTAGAAAGGTACAGATAAACCAGCTCCAATTGCAACGTCGTTATCTTCTCTTACTCTTAATTGATGCCAAGTAGAAGAGCCAACACGATTAGTCAGATATAGTTCTAAATAAGGATCGCTATTATCATTAGAAGCTTTTTTACCCAACAAAGATAATGGTGTCCAACGTACCCCAACTGTCCACGGAATTTTATCCTCTAGTTGTCCATCAATAAGGCTATTACCCTCTCCCGCAAAATTAGCCCCGACTTCTCCTAATAAACCAATTTCTTGATTAAGGGCGATCGTACCACCTAAATTAAATCCACCTAATTCTAATCCTTCCCGTTGTACATAACCTAAAATTGGTGTGAGCCAAACTGCTGTACCACTACTAATTTCGTAGTTAATAGGCAAAGAAAAAGTAATAATAAATAGTTTGCCTTCTGCTCCTTCATCTCCTCCAGGGATAAAGATAGGTAAGCTCTTATCTAAACCCAGACTTTCAAAGGCAGTTGCATCGTTTTCTCTAAAATTAATAAATGGTTCATTTGTGAGACTAGCACTAACAGCTCCACTAAGAGTAATAGGAGCATTCTCAGCTTGATTTAAAAACCGTATTTTAGCGTTAATACCCTGTTCAGATTCATCGACGTCTCCCGCAACATAATCGAGGAAAATGCCCCCTTCAAAATCTTTGAGTAAGCCATAACGGATAGCAGTTAAAACCCCTTGGCTACCACCCTGTAACTGAAATAAGAACTTGCCGCTAGGTAAAGTTCCACCATCAAAAAAAGCTAAACCATCTGTAGTTAGAGATTTGGTATCGGGTTGAGTTTCTCCAAAGCTCTCTCCATAACGACGATTAGCTGAAAATATATCAGGCATAAACACCAAATTAGCTCCCAAACCCACAAAATCTCTGTCAGCGGTCAGAGAAAGAGGTGCATAACTAGCAAAAGTATTAGTAGCATAGATATCCAAAGCCAGACGAGGATTGGTCAAATAACGTAGTCCTGCATTATAAACGATCGCCTGGTCGGGTTCGCCTGAATCTCGATTGATACTGTTATTACCTGTTAGGGGCAAAAACACATCGCTAAAAATAAATAATCGGGAGTTTATTTTATAAGCAGCTCCCCCGCCCAAACCCAAAACCGTACCAAAAGAACTCTCATCATCATCGGGGAGACGACGAAAGAAAACAGCGCTTTCGTCTCTAAAAAACGCCACCGTGGGAGCAAAGTTAAATTGCCAGCGATCGCCAACGTTAGCAGTAAAAGGTATAGCAAGAGAGACAAAAATATCTCGATTATTAATTTCAGTAGATTCTTGGTCTCTGGTGAACATAAAACCGCGAGTCCCCCAGGAAGCAGCTATCACACCGCTTAAAGCTTGAGTTTCATCTTGATTGCTCCAGATACGTTGCTTAAGTTCAATAGCCGCTTCGTTATCTTCTGTACGTTCTGAAGTAAATTCTCCTTGTCTAACAGGAGAGCTACTGTCTACGTGCTGAAACTGTAGAGTTAACTGCAAGTTGTCGGTAATGCCCCAGCTAAAACCAGTGTTATAGTTGACCGCAGTATCATCATTATCAACAGCTCCTCTCACTAAATCAGGAAAAAAAAAGGTACGGGTATCTAGATTTATGGAAACCGCTCCTTTACCCAAATGCTTGGCTGTAGGTTGAGACAATAACTGTTCCGCTAGAGGAGTAAAAGTAATTTGAGTTTGAGCTAATTTCTTCTTTGGTGATTCTTCTAGAGGTTTAACCTGGGCGATAGTTGTTTTTGAAAGTAACAAAATAATTGAACTAACAAGCCCAACCAAAAGTTTATTCATGCGATCGCTTTCTACTCCCTTCTCGATTGAACACTATTTCTAGTTTCATGTGCAATTACACAGAGCTAGATTTTAGCAGCTTGTTTGAAAAGGACGAAGGATCGAGAATAAAAGTCATGAATTATATTAGTTACAGCTTGTATTTGAAACCTTTATTTTTCTCATACTGAGATAGTTCTGCTAATTCGTCTAAAACTTTTGTTCCTGGGTATAACTTGCCGTCAATTTCCCAGGTGGGGAAAGATTGAACTCCCGCCGCCAGACAGACATCTCTCTGAGGATTTTTACCCTGAGGATCGCATTCAATGTAATTGACTTCAGCAAACGCATCTTGACCAAATAATTGCTTTTGTTCATAACAGTGGGGACACCAAAAAGCACCATATTTTTTGGCTCCAGTAGCGGTCAAATGTTTCGCCAAAGCAATTTCTTCTTCCCCAGAAATAGTGGTAATTTCCCAACCGTAGGGAGGCTGCGGATTACCCTCAGGTTCGGGAATAATAATTTTTCCATCCTTGGGATCGACTACTTCTTCCTGTGTGCCATTAGCTTGAGCAATGGAAGAATTGACATTAGAGTAAATGCCCAGAGTCACAACTATCGTAATCAAGGCGACGATAACTCCCGTAAACAGTATTTGTCCCAAATCTTCCCAATCTCTACCAGTAATAGTCAAGATCAACAGACTGAGAGAAAATAATGCCGAGCCAATACAGTAAGGACATACTGCCTTGAGCTCCGTAGCTAGGACATACATCAGATAGCCACTAAATACCGCCATGGCAATACTACCTGCTAGTAAAAACCACCAAGTAAGGTTTTCTAACTGTTTTTTGAGTTCTTTCTGACGATCTCTATCAATCGCCAAAGGAACTAAGGCAAAAGCCGCCATGCTGATATAAGCCAAACAACCAAACAAACTTAAAGGCAAGCCAAACACTGTCGCATAGGCACTATTTAGTACGCCTCCACAATCTGCTCCAGCAGATTCTATGCCACATTCGAGGGTGCTTCCAGTCAACTTTTTGATAGTCAAAAAAGCCGTGAGAATTGCTCCAGAAATGGCTATTGCCCCAATAATTGGTCGTGACCAGCGGTATATCCAGGGTAAAGAACGTCTGCGGCGCATAACACTAAATATTAATCTATAAGTTTAATTGATAGCTAATAGCTAATGGCTAATAACTAAGAGCTTTTTTATTGTCCAAATTATAACTTTTATAGCCTGAATTTAAATTAAGCTTGAATTGAACTACTTACAATTGCCTCACAGAAGTGTTCGATTTGGCACCTTTTTCCTCTTTAACAGTAGACTTAGCTGCTTCTACAAACTGGCTCACCCTAATGGGATCGATAGTTTCGCCGATTTTGCCATAGCGTTTGAGAGAGCTAGAAACAATTACCCCATCAGCTGCTTGCATCAGTTGAGGAATATTCTCCCAATTAGCACCGCTACCAATAAACACAGGAGTGTCTCCTGCTGCTGCGGATGCCAATTCTAAATCTTCTTGAGTTGGGGGGCTACCCGTTGCCCATCCCGAAAGAATTACGCCATCTGCCAAACCTCTTTCAATGGTATCTTGAACTGCGGTAGTTAAATTAGGTGTTCCTAAAGGACGAGCGTGCTTAACCAAAACATCCGCCAATATTGCCACATCAGAGCCTAATTCTCGACGATATCTCAATAATTCATGGGCTTTGCCCTCAATTAGCCCCTGATCGGTTGCCATAACCCCTGTTAAAACATTTACCCGAATAAACTGCACATCGGTACAGGTGGCGATCGCCATAGCACTTTTGGCATCGTTACGCAAAACATTGATCCCAATGGGTAACATAACCATTCCTTTCAGGCGATCGACAATTAAAGTCATGGCACTTACCACTGCAGGATCGACACAATCTTTAGTAAACGGAGCATCAAAAAAGTTCTCAATAATAATAGCGTCAACTCCTCCTGCTGACAGGGCAGTAGCTTCCTGTTCGGCTCTGGCAATCACCTCTTTCAGCTTGCCTTTCCAACGAGCAGAGGTAGGCAAAGGAGATAAATGAACCACACCAATTACTGGATTGCTTGCTTTAAAAATTTGTTTTAATTCCACGTTGACTCCACCACGCCTGTTATTTCTCCTTTTCAAAAGTTATTATTATCTCAGACAAAGCTAAATACTGTATATACTTCCATCAAGTCTAATTTAGAAGTAATTTTGCAGATAGATGCTGTAATTTTGCTGCTTTTAATTCCCACTGAGGAGTTTATCTGTTAATATATTTTAACGAAAAGGTTATTTACGTATCTCAACAGATATGTTTAACCACGGAATGAGGTCAGCCTTACTCCGTCGTTTCACGGCGTGGTATCTTGACCTAAAATTCAAAATCCGTCAGAAGCGGTGTCTTAAATAACAAATAGTTTTGCGGAATACAAACTGTCTGGTTAGCTCCTGCTCCGCCGCGAAACTAAAGAGTATAATCCAACAGTTGGTCTGAATATTTATATTTATTTATATTTCATAGCTGCTTATAGATGTTTGAGACCAGGGGTTAACGCTCCAAGCAATCAAGATATTGAGTCTGACCAACGGTCAAAGTAAGCTCCGTCGTCTTATACCCATTTCTTGGGTTTATCCCTATTTATCCCATTAAGCGGGATCATCAGGACAAGTGCCCGAATGGATGCAAACGGCGTAGTAATCTCTGACTAACACATACAAATTCATAAAAATCTTTGTATTGGTCTTTAAAATTAGGATAAAGAATGGCAAACAAGCCAACTATAGCCATATCCCACTTGGGATGTGAAAAAAACCGTATAGATTCAGAGCATATGCTCGGGTTACTGGCTCAAGCAGGTTATCAAATAGACTCCAATGAAGAACTAGCTGATTATGTAATCGTTAACACTTGTAGTTTTATTCAAGATGCGAGAGAAGAATCAGTTCGTACTTTAGTTGAGTTAGCCGAAGCTGATAAAAAAATCGTCATTACTGGCTGTATGGCACAGCACTTTAAGGGAGAGCTTTTAGAAGAGTTACCCGAAGCTGTGGCAGTAGTTGGTAGTGGAGACTATCATAAAATTGTGGGGGTGATTGAGCGCACCGAAACAGGAGAAAGAGTTCAAGAAATAACTGAAGAACCAATTTATATTGCCGATGAAACAATACCTCGCTATCGTACCACTACTGAAGGAGTAGCTTATCTTAGGGTAGCCGAAGGTTGTGACTATCGCTGTGCTTTTTGCATTATTCCTCATTTAAGAGGCAATCAGCGATCGCGTTCTATCGAATCCATTGTCGCTGAAGCTAACTCTTTAGCATCTCAAGGAGTAAAAGAAATAATTCTCATCTCCCAAATCACTACTAACTACGGCATGGACTTGTATGGAAAACCCATGCTAGCCGAACTTTTAACTGAGCTGGGCAAGGTTGATGTCCCTTGGATTAGGATTCACTACGCTTATCCCACGGGACTAACCCCCACGGTGATTGCCGCTATAAGAGATACCCCCAACGTTCTTCCTTACCTCGATTTGCCCCTGCAACATTCCCATCCCGAAATCTTGCGAGCCATGAATCGTCCTTGGCAAGGAAGGGTTAACGATGCCATCATTGAACGGATTAAACAAGAACTACCAGAAGCAGTTTTACGTACCACATTTATTGTGGGCTTTCCAGGGGAAACAGATGCCCATTTCCAACATCTAGTAGATTTTGTGGAGCGACATCAGTTTAATCATGTAGGTGTATTTACTTTTTCTCCCGAAGAGGAAACACCAGCATATAGCATGGAAAATCAAGTTTCTCCAGAGATTAGTGCCAATCGTAGAGATATTCTCATGCAGGTACAGCAACCAATTGCTGCTGCTAAATCCAGAGCTTGTGTTGGCAAACAGTTAGAAGTTCTGATTGAACAAGAACATCCTGGTACGGGTCAACTAATTGGTCGCTCTGCACAATTTGCCCCAGAAGTGGATGGACTAGTATACGTTCGAGGAGAAGCCTCTCTCGGTTCAATAATTCCTGTAAACATTACTGCCGCCGATGTTTACGACCTTTATGGAGAAGTTGCAACCGTAGCAGCTTATGCAACAGTCTAGTCTGATTGTTGGCAATTTCATAGACAATTCAAAGTGCCTTTAGTAAAAGCTATCGAGAGGTACTAGCAGCCTCTAGCGGCGCAAGACGGCACAGTTTTTAGCAAATATAAAGTAAAAGCAACATAAACTTATGACGACTACTTTCAAAGACTTAGGATTATCCTCCGCTTGTTTAGAACAACTAGAAGAGCTAGGTTTTACAGAACCTACCCAGATACAACAACAGGCAATACCAGCCTTGTTAGAAGGAAGAGATATTGTAGGTCAGTCACAAACAGGTACAGGCAAAACAGCAGCCTTTTCTTTGCCTGCATTAGAAATTGTCGAAGCTGACAATAAGGCAGTACAGGCGTTGATTCTAACTCCTACAAGAGAACTAGCTCAACAAGTGGGTCAAGCAATTCAAGATTTCTCCTCCAGAGATAGAAGAATTTATTCATTAACTGTTTACGGTGGTCAATCTATTGAAAGACAAATCAGCAGACTACGTCGAGGAGTACAGATTGTAGTAGGGACTCCAGGGCGAGTGATTGACCTTTTAGAACGTCGTGAACTTAACCTAGATCAGCTGAAACTAGCAATTTTAGATGAAGCTGATGAAATGCTTAGTATGGGTTTTATTGACGATATTAAGAAAATATTGCGCCAAGCTCCTAAAGAAAGACAGACTGCTTGTTTGTCTGCTACTATGCCCAGAGAAATTAAAGAATTGATCAAAAACTTTTTAATTTCTCCTGTAACTCTCACAGTTAAACAAAAAGAAGCAGCACCAACCAGAATCGACCAGCACGTCTATATGGTTCCTCGTGGTTGGCAAAAAATCAAAGCACTACAGCCTATCTTGGAAATTGAAGAGCCAGAATCAGCGATTATCTTTGTTCGTACGAAGCGCACTGCTAGTGAATTAGCTACCAAATTACAAGAAGCTGGACATAGCGTTGATGAATATCATGGTAACCTGAGTCAAATGCAGCGTGAGAGATTGGTTAAACGCTTCCGTGATGGCAAAATCAGAATGGTAGTAGCCACAGATATCGCTGCTCGGGGTTTGGATGTACAAGACCTTTCTCACGTAATTAACTATGATTTGCCTGATAATACCGAGACTTATATTCATCGTATCGGTCGTACTGGTCGTGCTGGCAAAACAGGAACAGCGATCGCTATTGCTCAGTCAGGAGATCGCCGCGCACTAAGACAGATTGAGCGTCGTCTACGAACTAAAATAGATATTGCTAAAATTCCTAATCGAGCGCAGGTAGAAGCTAAACGAATTGGCAAGCTACAGGCAAAAATCAAAGAGACTTTAGCGGGAGAAAGAATGGCATCCTTCTTACCCTTGGTTAGAGAATTGAGCGATGAATATGATGCTCAGGCGATCGCTGCTGCGGCATTACAAATGGTATACGACCGTGATTGCCCCAACTGGATGAAAGGAGATTGGGATGTTCCTCAAGATAGTTATATCAAACCAGTTGTCAAAGGAAAGAAAAATCGTCCTGCTCGTAAAAGCAGTTACAGTAATTCCAAATCTATGCCTCGAACTAAGCCCCAAGGTAAGATAAGATCGCAAGTAATTATTGAACAGTAAGTGAGCTAGGTGAAGGAAGTAAACAGTTTTGAGTCAGGAATGATTAACAATTCTAAATGTTTCAAAACTGTTGACTCCAATCACTGTTGACTAATTATTGTTCGACGAGCTATTAGCCATTAGCTATCAAGCCATCAGCTATTCAATCAAAATAAATTTTCAACCTAAATTAAAAATTTTGAGTTCAAAAATTTTACCAGAGGAAAAAAGCTCAAAGCGTGCATGCTAAAAGCTAAAAGCTTCTAATAAACATTAACCGAAACAGCCCGTGACTCTGAGTATCCCCCAAACTAATTTATCTTATCCAACCGTTGCCACAGGGGCGAATAACTGGCAAGGTTTGATTGAAACCTATCGCTCCTATTTACCCGTTAGCGAAGCTACCCCCGTAGTTACTTTGCTCGAAGGGAATACCCCTTTAATTCCAGCTACTGCGATCGCCTCTTTAATTGGTCGTGGTGTCAAGGTATATGTCAAATACGATGGTCTTAATCCTACGGGAAGTTTTAAAGACCGAGGCATGACTATGGCAATTTCCAAAGCCAAAGAAGATGGGGCAAAAGCAGTTATTTGTGCTAGCACAGGAAACACTTCGGCAGCAGCAGCAGCATATGCTCGTCGTGCAGGAATGAAATCATTCGTGGTAATTCCCGACGGTTATGTGGCTTTGGGTAAATTAGCTCAGGCTCTACTCTACGGTGCAGAGATAATTGCTATTGATGGTAACTTTGACGATGCATTGAGTATTGTTCGTCAGCTTTCAGAAAATTACCCCGTCACTCTGGTTAATTCGGTTAATCCCTATCGTCTACAAGGACAAAAAACTGCCGCTTTTGAAGTAGTTGATGTCTTAGGAAATGCTCCCGACTGGTTATGTATTCCCGTGGGAAATGCTGGTAATATCAGCGCTTATTGGATGGGATTCTGTGAATATCATCAGGCAGGAAAATGCATTCATCTACCAAAAATGATGGGTTTTCAGGCAGCTGGAGCTGCTCCTTTAGTTTCGGGAGAGCCAGTAGCTAACCCCGATACTTTGGCAACTGCTATTAGAATTGGTAATCCTGCTAACTGGCAAAAAGCGATCGCCGTTAAGGAAGCAAGTGGGGGAGAGTTTAATCCTGTAACAGATGCTGAAATTCTTGATGCTTATCGCCTCTTAGCATCAGAAGAAGGTGTTTTCTGCGAACCTGCTAGTGCAGCTTCGGTGGCTGGTTTACTCAAAGTTAAAGACCGAGTTCCTGACGATGCCACAGTTGTTTGTGTCTTGACAGGTAATGGTTTAAAAGATCCTAGTAGCGCAGTCGATCACAGCCTCAACGAACTTAAACAAGGATTACCTTTAGATTTAGAACAGGTAGCTAAAGTAATGGGTTTTTAATCTAAGTAGTTTAACTAAATAGTCAAACTAAAAACCAGCAGCTATCAAACAAAAAACCGTGTATTAATGGCTAGCTAATACACGGAGTAACTTACGACTTCACTGATATTGCTTAAGTTGCAGTCCTACAATTATTTTGAGGTGTTACATCTCAGCAACAAATTGAAAGCGTCTCTACCTTAAATCTATCCACCAATTTCGTCCTCAGTGAATTTACGGAGATAATTAGGTTTTAAGTACAAGTAAAATAAAATCTAATTTGATAAATTAATCAATTTTTACAATTAAGCAAACTAGCAAACAGTTTACAGTATGACCCAAGACAGAGTAGTTGTAATTGGCGGCGGGTTAGCAGGAACAGAAGCAGCATGGCAAATCGCTCAAGCAGGAGTTGCTGTGACCTTGTACGAAATGCGTCCCGTCAGGATTTCTCCTGCGCACCATACTGAAGAACTGGCAGAATTAGTTTGTAGTAATTCTTTTGGCGCGAAAAATAGCGATCGCGCTGCGGGTTTACTTCACGAAGAACTACGTCGTCTTGGATCTAAGGTCATTGCTACAGCAGATCGCCACTCTGTCCCCGCAGGAGGCGCTTTAGCCGTCGATAGAGCAGTTTTTAGCCAGGACTTAACTAGTACATTGGCTAATCATCCCCTAATTGAACTAAAGCGGGGAGAAATCACCGAAATCCCTAGAGATAAAATTGTCGTTTTAACCACAGGCCCTTTAACCAGTCCCCAGTTAGCCTCAGACTTACAAAAATTTACGGGGATGGAATATATGAGCTTTTTTGATGCAGCAAGTCCAATTATTGTGGGAGAATCAATCGAGCGCAATATTGCTTTTCTGGCATCCCGTTACGATAAAGGAGAAGCCGCTTATCTTAATTGCCCGATGAATAGAGAACAGTATCTCCACTTTCAGCAAGAGTTGTGTAGTGCCCAACAAGCAAAACTGAAAGATTTTGAACGGGAAAGTGCTAAATTTTTTGAAGGTTGTTTACCGATTGAAGAATTAGCTCAACGGGGAGAAGACACAATGCGTTATGGTCCATTAAAACCAGTGGGCTTGTTTGATTCCCGTCTCGGAGATTTTCGGGCGCCAGAAAACAAGGGTAAACGTCCTTATGCCGTAGTGCAACTGCGCCAAGAAGACAAAGCTGGGCAACTCTGGAACATGGTAGGTTTTCAAACTAATTTACGCTGGGGAGAACAAAAGCGAGTTTTTCGTCTAATTCCAGGCTTAGAAAATGCTGAGTTTGTACGGATGGGAGTAATGCACCGTAATACTTTTATTAATTCGCCCCAACTATTAAAGCCCACTCTACAATTTAAGAGTAAAAATACTGTTTTGGCTGCTGGTCAACTAATAGGAACAGAAGGTTATACCGCAGCAGCAGCAGGTGGGTGGTTAGCTGGGACAAACGCTGCTCGCTTAGCGTTGGGACAAGAACCCATAACTATCCCTGAAACAACTATGATGGGCGCGCTGTTTGAATTTATTAGTTCGGCCTCTCCTAAACATTTTCAGCCGATGCCCCCTAATTTTGGTATTATTCCTCAGTTACCTACCAAAGTTAAAAATAAAAGAGAAAGATATGGTCAATATCGCGATCGCTCTTTATCTGATTTAGCCAGTTGGAAGCAGTCTTTAGCTAAGTCAGTTGTAACAATGTAACCATAAAAGTAACCATAAAATAAGGCAGTCATAAACTATGAAAGAACAAATAGTTACTTGGTTAAACCGTATCTTAGTCGCCGATGTATTTCTCGTCTTCTTTGGCTTTATTTGGTTTGCGATCGCTGTTATGGGTCGTTATCTTAACATTCCTCTAGGTTTTGACTTGTGGTATCAACTTTGGCAACCTGTTTTTAATCCAGCTATAGGTATTCTTTTTTTGGGAGCATTAGCCACTTGGTTAATCAATAAAATTTCTAGTAAATTTGGCTCTGAATAAATTGACCGCTTCGCATATAGCAAGTAGGGGTCAACGGCCGTTGACCCGTACAAGTAGTAAGTCCTAATTAGAGTTTGCTGAATAATAGGGAAAGGCTGACAAAAAGAGAGTTTCGGAGAAAAAAAGTTGATTTATCTGCAAGGAAAATCGGTAAAATACCTTAAAAACCTTGCAG